>JGI24891J29808_1000395_pt1 | contig 28702 bp, 26 predicted proteins | sample FreactcultuFSWF8_FD_29808 | JGI IMG/M metagenome (IMG submission 29808) | reverse complement strand
CACACAACCAACCCGCCACTGGTCGCTCACGGCAACAACGCGCCGCTCAGGTCTCCGAGGAAGTGCGCATGCTGAACCGCGGCAGCACAGCCGCCACTGTTTCCGGCGGCAACAACAGTCGTTACCCCTCTACGCAATCGAAAGACGTCGATCCAGAGGCTGTCGGTGGAACCGGCCAAATGGGCGCCAACGAACCCGTGGGTCGCGAGAGTGCCTTCTCCCAAAGTCCCGGTCGTCCAGTCCGCGCCGGTCGAGCCCCCAGAGAGATGAGATCTGAGCATTCGCCCTCAGGTGCCGTCTCGGACCCCAATGACGGTGGAGAAGTCGTGCTCGAAGACGCCGAGGGAAATGAAGAGTTGGTCGAAGACGAAGACGAGGACGTAGACGCCAACGACGAACTGGGTCGCGATCCTATGGGTGATTCGACAGCCAACGAGCTCACCATTCTCGAGCAATTCGACAAGCAAGACGTCACAGCTGTACCTTTCGAACCCGAAACCGTCACTCGCGATGAGTATCTCAAGCTTGGGCAGGGAGGTGCCACCATAGCTGCTGGAAACTTTGCCGGTGTGCTCGAGGACCGCATCAAGATTGTCGCCGAAGCCACACAAGACGAATTCCGTTACGCCCCCGACATTGCCAAACGCATGATCAAGGGAGAGCTTGTCTCTTTCAAGGACGAGCAGGAAAAGGCTGATGTTCTCGCAACAATCAAGAAGGGGGGCTTAAAATTCTCCGCCATCCCTTCCACCAGCCAGAATGTTATCTTCGACAAGTTTGTCCGTGGCGCATACCCCGACCTCGAGGCCGCGCCGCATAAGAACAGGGTCTTGAACGAGATCGCCCGCACCATCTCGCGCAATTCGACATATCTCAACAAGGACTCGACAAAGCTTCTTAGAAAGATTGGTAGTCTCTTGCCTTCCGAGGCTGCTGCGCGCAAGCCCTCCGCTGCCCCCAGAAAGTGATTGCTCTTTGGGTTGTATAATAGAATGTATCTTCTTGTAACTACCAATTTACGACCATCAAACACGCTCACTCGACGTCTACCAATCCTCCTCGTCGTTTTGTCTCATTGCCTTTGATCTCGCTCTCAATGCTTCTGCCAATCCTCCCGCCAAGCCGCCTGCTGGTGGTGTAGATGTGCCGCTGTCTGTACCGCTGCCACTACCTCCTGGCGCAGGAGGTGCTGGTTTGCGACCCGCTGGTCGCTTTGCTGGTGGAGGGGGCGGCATCTTCTTTCCGGTTACGGCGCCGTTGGCTTTTGGTGGTGCTGGTGGCATTGACCGTGCCTGGACCGGCGGCGGAGGTGGAGGTGCTGGCTTAGCTACCACTTCTTCCAGATATGCTGATGGTGCCCACCCTGATGCAGAACCATCCATTCGTTTCGCGAGCCACCAACCTGATTATACATTAGCTTCCTTCTGACGGATAGATATTTGAGACATACCATTGTTTTCCTTTTGTGTTACCAGAATGATCTCGTCCTTAGTGAGACTCAGTTCACCGCTCGTTTGTCCAGCAAAATCGTACATGGCTTTGAACTGTGGATCTTTAGGCGGCGCGGCGACAGCGGGTGGCGGCGGTGGAGGAGGAGCGCGTGCAGAGCCTGCGGACGGAGTACGTGCATGTCCAGATCCGTTGAGTGCTGCGACTGGCGCGGGAACTGGCTTTTGTTGCATCGGTTGCAATGCTGCTTGTACAGCCGCGGCAGCAGCCGCTGGCGTTGATACTGTCGACGTTGGTAATCCTGCTGGCAATCCTTGATTCTGGTTCCCACTTGGTAGAGGTCGAGCTTGTGGCACTGGTCGAGATTGAGGTACCGGACGAGCTGCAAGTTTCGAAGGTTGACCACCAGGACCTCCAGGCCTCAGAAGCTTACCGCTAGTGATAGGTTTGCCAGGAATAGACTTGGCCTTAGGAGTCGGCTTCGATACAGAGTTGGGAGGTTCACCTGGTCCTGTATGAACAGTACCACTCTTGTAGAGGTCATCACGAGCAACGGTCTGGTCCTTGATAACCTTGACTGTTGCAAGTTTACCCGGCTTCTTGTTGTAACTGATTGTCTCAGCGATACGGACATCCACAGTGCCGCGCGATGCCTGCTTCAACATAGTGAAGAATTCGGTTTTGAAGATGCAGTTTACTAGAGGGTCAGGCTCTTGAGCAGATCCAGCACCAATCGAGAACCAATCGTCCTTCAGCGTAGAGGCACTGACAAACTTGATGGCACCAATGGCGATGGTACGCTCGGCCATGATTTGTAGTTGCTTGTTGACGATGGCTTGCTTGACAAGATATACGTTTTTGTTGGTCAAGATAAGGAATCGTGGCTCTGGCTTGCTAGAGCGACCAAGCTTGGATACAAGCAGCTCGCAGCGACAAGAGAAGAGTACCTGATCGGAACTGGGGAGATGGATCGAACTTCTTATCATCTCACCAGATCCACCGTTGTTCCCAATGCCGAGGTAGTCTCCCATGAATCTTCTGTAGCCGATAAGAGAGTAACGTCTACGCTCCTTGCGACCAGCAAGTACTTGGTGGCCTTGATCGCGCAGTTGGATGAATTCCATTCCACCAGTCTTACGCCTCCAGAATCGCTGAATACGTGTTGCACATTCTATCCTGTAGCGCAGATAATTGCGCCAGGCTCGCTGGATTCTGATGGCCATGTTGTGCCAGTATCTATCACGCATGGTCTCGAGCGCGAACAGAGTTTCCGGAGTTTTGATGAAGGCCTTTGTAACACCCATCTGATACTCTTCGACAGGGATACTGCTATCTTTGAGAATCTGCTTAACACCAGATTTGGCATCTCCTGTCCAAGTGTAATCTCCTGCATAACTTGTCTTTGGCGAGAGAAGGTAGAAGCGTTCCACGAACTTGTCGAATGTCTGTCTGTAGGCAAAACCAGCACGTCGAATACGAACATTTTCTTGGAGACCGAGATATTTGATCTGATGCATGACGTTTCCAGTGTTGTACTCGGTAGGCGACTTGTTTTCGTTGGGCTTGATTGTACGAATATAGGACGGCGATGCTTTCATTAAGGTCGAAACCAGGTCATTGGCAGAAGCCTTGATTCTGTCGCCGGCGGTGGGCGGTCTGCGCTTGTTATCTTGGTCGACTTGGTTGGGGAAGAGAGTGTGAACGAAATTGTTCGAGCTCTGCCCACAGAGGTTGAGGATGTCCTTCAACAGCTGATCCTTGTTCTTGTCCGTCATTCCCTCGACAGCGTATGCGACATCACCAGCATAATGCTTGATGACGAACTGACCTTGTCTCGGCTGGAAGTTGGGGTTTGAGGATAAAGCGTTCAATCGCTGCACAAATGTGCCGTCCGCAGCTGCGGGATCAGCATGGGCAGTCGCACAAGCATCGTTCAAGGCTGCGAATACACCAGGAGGTCTCTTCTCTTCGATCAGTTCACACACAACCTTGTTGTCGAAGTATTTGATAGGAGTCCAGGTAATTTGCTCGCGCTCATACTCTTCTTGCTCGGCCTTGAGAGTCAGTTGGATGAAAATCTGTTGCAACTTCTCGTTGACGTAGTTGATACACAGTTGTTCAAAACTGTTGCGCTCGAAGATCTCGAATCCGTAGATGTCAAGAATACCAACTGAGTGAGAGATGGCACCCTTTGCGCGCAGCGACTGGTTGACTCTTTGGACGATCCAGTCGAACAAATTGTAATAAATGGCCTTGGCCAACGCGTCTCGAACAGAGGTGGCTTGCGCCGGGTTGAGAGGCACATCGTAGACTGATCCTCTTCTACCACCACGACTGGTCTCCATGACTCTGATCGTCAAGGCCTTGTTGACGTGAGCCGAATCAACCTCCAGAAGATAAGCAACAAAGTCAACCACAGACTGGTCAGCGATCGCAGCATTTCCTTGGTCGTCCTCTCCGAAGGTACAGTTTCCGAGCCAAAGAATTGCAGCAAGCATGCGGAAGATGTCGTCTTGCTCAGCCTGGGACAGACCAATAACCTTCATGGAGTTTAACGTGTCCTGGAATTCGGCATGGTCATCAATCCCTTGAACATCGTAGCACTTGGACGCGCTGGTGTAGACGTAAGACTGAGGTTGCTGAATGCCAAAGGTTTGTCTGTAGTTCTCCGAACACGCCTTGGTGAACTGGTAGAAGATGTGAAAGTTTCTCTCGTTCATAATTTGCCCAACGACTCTTGACTTTTCCAGTAGATAGTTGGTGATATTGGCTCCGACAGGCTCGCCTTGAGCGTTGAATTGAATCTCGAGGTATTTTCCAAATCGTGAAGAGTTGTTATTGCGCAGCGTTTTTGCGTTTCCGAACGACTCGAGCAGTGGATTTGTGGCCAAAACCATGTCTTTGGTCTCTTGGATAGATGAGTTGCTGCCGCCAGACACGTTGGCGATGTATTGCATGATACGCTTAGCCGCTTCGGTCTTTCCGGCTCCGGACTCTCCTGAGATGATGATACATTGGTTCTCTTTGTACGCGTTCATGTTGTAGTAGGAGGACTCGGCGATGGCGAAGACGTGAGGAGCGACCTGTAAGTAATCAGCACCGTACCGATACCATGACTGAGGGCACGCACTTCTAATCTGTTCTTTCCCTTGTAGCTATCGAGCACCTTGTCGGTATAGATACCCACTGGAGCAGGCAGGTCAGCACTCTAGAAAATCAGGTAGCATGCGGGCTTCTCACGGTCTCTGAATGGATTCACCGATACCAGCACGTGGCCGATGTACGTCTGCACAGAATCACTATCAGCGTCTGATCGAGCATGTCCAATGTCGAGGCGCGCATACGTAAATCTCGCCATTTTCGAATCGCTTCTTCAAGTTCTCGTTGATGGCTTCATTGGAGATCTTGCTGATGAGGGTGAGATCCGAGACTCCGACCTCCTTCTTCTTTGTCGATTCGAAGGCCGCCTTTCTGACCTGAGGCTTTCCGCCCGAGGCTCCTGGTTGTGCGGCAGCGGCATCCTTCTTTCTTCCGGCACGTTTGGTTACGGCCTGCGAGATACAGTCAGTGAATTGGCGCAGCGTGACGATGCAGCCGGGAACCGCTCACCATAGTGGGCCTGATCTAATGATGGAGGGCAGTCGTAGCTCGTGTCGGGTGAGCCAACGCTGTGAGTATGCTGGACGATGGCGGTATCCAAGCAAAGAATATGAGCGGAAGCGACACAAGACAGTCGTGTTCAAGAATTGGTTGTAATCTGGCTAAGATTGGAGGCCACTGCCATCGAAGCCCAAGTTGCTCCACGCCCACGGAACGAGCACCAGCCACGATGCGTCATGGCGCGCCGACCGGTGCCGAGAGGATCGACGAGCCGCTAGCGAACAGACACACTTTCTTATGCAGCTCTCTCAGCCCACGACGCTGCCGCGAGATGCTGTTTAAGAAACGCCATGTGCTTGTTATGTACCGGCTTACTAACCCCAGCCGTACGCCGTATTTGTACGCGCAATGTCCCAATGCTAAGCCATACAGCAGTACACTTTTTCCAAGTCTTGACGTTTCTTTAGGCACCTGCATTCTGGAAAGATTCTTACTGAAATCCCGAAATAGTCATTCGCCTCTTATGCATTGCTAGACAAAAATTCATGGCTGCGATCATAGGTATCCAACAAGAAACGAATCAAAACTGTCCTGCCAAAGCCCAGCCTCCTCAAAACGCCTCGCTATCCGCACCAAAGTGGTATTAAAGAAACGAAACAGAAAATCAACAAGGCCTTGATCGTTACGACCTTACCTCGTCACCTCCAAGCCTCCCCACCGTTACCCAGTCAATCTTACGTGCGTGCTCATTGACCCAGGAACCTTGCCACTGCAGACGTTCTTCTCCAACACCAGTACAGCCGAGACCGCCGCCTTCTATCCACTGGTCAAGTACTTGAAGTAAGAGCAGCATCTTTTCTTCAACCATGTTGGCTTGCACCATGTCCGCAAAAAGCTTCTGCCCACGCCCCGGCTGAGAGCCATACAGCAGTGCATGAATAGAATGTACCAAAGTTTGGCGGTCTCTGAGCAATTTTGTCGGCAAGTCGTGCTTCTCTTCTATTGCACGTACTCCTTCTACGGGCACAAGCGTTGCAGATGTGTGCAAACCATCGGCAGACAGAACGAATTTCGTGTGATCAGGGAAGTGAAGCTGTATCTTGCGTAAGCATCTTCTTTGGCAGTATCATCACGCTTCAAACATACCTGTACACAGCCGTCCGAGAAACCCCAGATGCCGACGTTGCCTGATCTCTGATAGAATCGAACAAAGAGCAAGTCCGACTCCGCATCTGATTCGTCGTCTGCACAGTCTGCCGTCTCGGTTGCATTGAGTGTCTGGCTCATGTATCGGCCAAACTTCACCCATAACACTCGGAGCATTCGAAGTCGTTCCCTCGTCTTCTCGTCTCTTGTTGCAAGATCAAGCCTTTCCAAACCGTTGGAACCATGGTCTTCAAATATCCTGAATGGAACCCGTTCCAAATGCTCAAAACGCTTTCCTATGCGAGCGAGCCAGCGTTCTCCATTCTTGACTGCCACATGGGTTACAGGGGTGCCGCTTGCCGCGGAACCATTGATGACACATCCTACTGTGCCATCGTCCAAGACATATCCAACTCCATGCTTCTTGCTGTAATCCACCCATCGGCTTACGAAAGGAAGTGGTTTTGATGGTTGTTGTGGAACACGTCTGGAAGGTGCTAGATGCTTCCTCTCCAAGGCAGCGGCCAGATTGTCACGAAATGTGCTCAAACGCTCCAGAACTGCGGTTGGGTCAGATCCAGGGAAGGCTGAAGTTGACTCCAGCATTTTTCTCCTTGGTACAGGGAGTTTTGCAGTCATGGCTGGAGGAGGCGGAAGGACCGGTCTGGCTATATTCTCCTGCTCATCAAAAATCTCGACGACTTCTTGGCTGGGTTGCTTCGACCTTGAACGTGAGCTTCTGGTTGCCAACGTTTTCGGAGCAATTTCCAAGTCGTCACGTATCGCGTCCGCCAAAGCTGGGATTTCACGATCGGACAAGTTCTTCCGTGGTGCTCTTGGGCGTCGTGCTAAACTCGCGTCCACACTGCGCTTTGAGACTGGTATGATCTCGCCGCTCTGAGGCTGTGAAGATGAGGGAAGGAAGTTTGTGCCGCTGAATGCTGTCTGACTCAAAGGGTTAGTTTGGCTGAGAGTGTTCAGACGAGAGGACTGGCGAGTCGACTCGGGCGCAAATTCTTCTTTGTCATCTGGGATGGCGCGCGTCTTTCGAATTGGGCCTGCTCGCCTGACACGCGGTGGTGGAGGTGGCATTAACTCAGCATCCTTCTTCTTCTTGGTTTCGTCCGAGCTGCTTTCCTTTGCCTGAACCTCGTTGTGCGATATCTCCTTGAGTTGCCTTGTGTCAGGCTCGCGTTCCTCTGCGATTTCTGATAATGCGTTCCTGGGCTGGAAGGCGTCGATACTGTTGCAATTTGGTGACGTATAAACCGTGTCTGACGGGATCGGAATCACGGGCTGACGGCCTGCAGCGACCTCTCTCTCAATGTCTCTGACGATGCTGCGTATTTTCTTGCCCGCGTTCAGCTGGAAACACTTTCCTGGCGCATACTCGCCAACTCCAGATTCTTTGCAGACATGCCACCAGGATTCGCTGTAACCTCTTTGTAGCACTTCTGGACTCGGTGGCTGTACGTTGGGCCATGAGGGAACTTTGCTGACTTGAGCGCGACTCATTTGTCTCGGAACAAAGGCAATTTTGAAGAAGGGATGCGAAACAATCTGGTCCGGACACGGGCGAAGCTCTTCAGAGACCAGTAGAGAAGAAACCAGGTCCCGTAGGTCTGCAGAGATTTCGTTTGTGATTGAAGACAACTCAGGCCATGAGTAGTCGCCTGCTTTCAGTTTCTTGTAAATTTCTTCCTTGGATGATGCGTGGAAAGGAGCTCTTCCAACAGCGAGAGTGTATCTACCCGTGTTAGCCACCTGGTGAGTGATGAGGGCATGTATGACTTACGCGATGATGCCGATAGCCCACAGATCAACCTTTTCGCTATGACCTTTTCCCTTTTCTAGGATCTCGGGGGCCAGATAATTGGGAGTACCACACATGGTGGTCCGGCGCTTGGCATCCATGTCTTTTCCGCTGACGAGCAAGGCGGCAAGGCCAAAGTCGCCGACCTTGATGTTCATCCTCTCATCGAGAAACAGATTTCCGGTCTTGAGGTCGCGGTGGACAATGTTGCGCGCATGCAGATATTTGACGGCGCCAGAGACTTGGATGATGAAGCGACGGATTTCGGGCATAGTGATGTTTTTGCGACGCTTTAGCATGTCGGCAAGCGAACCGCTAGAGCATAGTTCCAGGACGACGTAGGTGCTCTCGCCAAAAGAGAATGCGCGGTGGAAGGCTACGATGTTAGGGTGGGACAACTTGGAATGAATTTGCAGCTCGGTGATGAACTAGAGGGAAGAGGTCAGAAGTCAGAAGGAGAAGGAGACAGGTTGGACGGTGAAGTCCATGGGGGCGCACCTTTTGCGCCAGCTTCGCGGGTTCCATCCTGGACTTGACAATCTTCAGAGCGACCAGATGTCCGGTGGGCTGGTCGCGTTCGAGTCGTTCGGCCTTGAAGCAAATGGCGAAGCCGCCTTTGCCCAGTTGGTTGGCGGTGGCATAGTTGATCCCGTGCGGTTCCGAGACTATAGAAGGCGGAGGCTCCGCGTGGACAGACATGTTTAATATCTGCTGCGTGTATGATGCTGGTAAAAGGCTGGTCGTGTCTCCCTCTGGCGAAGAGAGAAGCGTCGAGCGTCAAGCGTCAAGCTTGCTCTGCCATGTTATTTTGTTTACCCACGCTTTCGGCACAGCAACCGACCGGCCTAAGACGCCGCCGAACGCCGACCCAAGAATCCCAAGAAACCCTGCGTCCGCCGTCCGCTGCCCTCGTGCGTCATGCCAATGCCGCTTGTTGTTGCTGCTGCTGTTGCTGCTCTCTGTTGACTTTGCTGCCATTGGTGTCTAAATTATATCGACTTTCCATGTTCGCCGGCTTTCAATGTCGTTGACCTTCAAGCTCGCCTCTCTGGTGATTCGTACAGTCGCAAAACCAATAGGAGTATGCACCCTCCCCTCCAATTCAGATGCGATGCTGACGCTAGGCAGAACCGAATCAAACAGTCGGCCAGAGAACATGACACTTTTCGAAGATACTGCGTGGGCTTCGCTCAGGGACTCCATCGTATAGATATGCGCATGCGACTGGGCATTCTACACGACGCTGCTGCACAGGAACGCATGCATGCAAGAGAAGCTGCAGAGGCTGCCGCCAAAAAGAGACTCTCCGAAACCCCCACCGTCAGGACTGAAGCCCAGCAAAAGGCGGATGATCAGGCCGCTGCAGATCTCAAAGAGAAGGAAAGCAAAGCTGCACCGAAACCCAGAATCCGTCCGCTTTCCGAATCAAGAGCTATCGAGTTAGGCGCAAACTTCCTCTCCGAATCCTTCATCTTCGGCGTCGCCGTTGGTTTGCTCGTATGGGACCAATGGAGGTCGAGGAGGAAGGAGAACACACGGAGAGAGGGCATCGACGATCGCTTGGAGGCGCTGGAAGATCACACTCGCCAGATCGTTGACCTGCAATCCGAGGTTGACCGGCTTAAATCAAAATACGAACCTCTTCCCAAGCTCGTTGAAGGTAGCAAGGACGAGAAGAACCCCGACCAGCTATCAAAGAAGAACTCAGAGGCTCAGGCTTCTGTGGATAGAAAAGACACATCAACGAATTCAGAGGCTCAGACCCCTGTGACAGAGAAAAGCACAACAAATAAAACAGACGAAAAGGACGTAAAGTCAGAAAGGGCTGCGCTAGTGGAGCAAAGTTGATAGGCGACTAGCCAGCTCTGCTCTCGCACATGTACATATTTTTCACGCCGCTCAAGATACCCTACACAGTTATGCATCTCAACTCAAAAGGACAAACCCTTTCAAACACGCACTCCGTCTTTGAGCTCACGATCAAGTTAAGGTCATGGCAAGGCAATACCTTTGGTAAGGATGTATCCGTGTCCCGTGGATTTCGCCAACACAAAGTACGATATATAGCTGAGTCAAAAGAACCAAAGCCCCCAACGCCAAACATTAAAAAGATGGGCTCCTCGGAATCTGGGAGCAGTAGTAGCAGAACTAGAAGATGGAGTTGACAATGTTGCCACCAATGGTGGCTCCAGCACCGAAAATGGCAGCATTTCCTAGCTAGAAAGATGTCAGTAGCACTCGTAAAAAGTTGATCACTTTGGTAATTTACCTTTTTTCCAATTTTCTTACCACCCTCTTGCATCTTGGTGGGCACCTTGCCGCTGCCATCGCCCTGACCACTAACCTCAAGAGGCATGTTGCCGTAGCTGGTGGGTGCAGACTGCGGCAGAGCATTCTCGATCACGCGGACATACGAGCGGGGGAAGATTCCCTCTTGACCAGTGCGTGACGAACGGCCCTTCCACCACTCGGCATTCATGTACTCCATAACGTTGATGTGATCGTTGGGTTGAAGCTCGAGATCGCCAGGGTCGGTTCCGTTGTATGCGTACAGAGCGGTGGCTTGAGCAAGTGGGGGCATCGACGGGGGTGGGGCAGCATATGCAGGAGGAGGAGCAGGAGTTGCTGCTGGCGAGGGTTGGTAGAAGTTGTTTGGCTGCTTCTTCTCGTCGTCTCTGTGGATGTTCAGGTTGGCCATAGGTGCTGTGGGGGCGGCATCGTTGATGGGAACAGCGCCAGGCACAGCGCCGACGGACAAGGGGGCGTGCAGAGCAGTTTGGGCCGGGATCTGTGACAACAGCGACGACAGCTGCTGCGGTGTAATGACAGATGCGTCGCACAAGTACTCGAGTTCCTGTTCAATCGTCAGTCGGCCTTGTTGCGTCGTCGCTCGGACGTTTCGCTATTTCCGCACCGCTTTGATGGTCCGGATCGACCGGTTGAGCTGGGCAATCTGCATTTCCTCGAGTGGTGCCATGGTTGTTTCTTGGTGAGCGAAGCGATTATCACAATGATCTGACCGAGGAAAGAGGGGTTTAAGAACAGTCGCAGAAGGCACCGAGTCGAGGCTGGGCAGTGCACTCGTGTCGTCGCGTTGTTTCACATGCGGCCTGGCCAAGCCTCCTGCAACGTCACGTCGTGTTCGTATTCTTCTGACTTATATTTCCCTATCAATCCAGCTATCTGGTATCTCTACATGCTGGCTCTACTGCGAATGCTGTGCCATCATCTTTGCAATGTGTGCATTCATACCGTGGAATGCCTTCTGCCTCTCCTGTTCCCACCCGTTGAAGGAGCCCTCCGACATGCCAACCGGAATCTGGTCCTTGCCTGCCTCGAGCCCAGCCCACGTTGCTTCCGTAAAGTCTTTGAGAGGCATGCCGATCTGTCCGCCGTTCTTGATGTCCGGTTGGTGTTTTTCGTCATGCAGCTCGGTCTGTACGGCGGGAGGGAAGATCTCGATAACCTGGATGTTACCAGGTCCGTTCTTGAGCTGCTCTCGAAGCACCAGAATGAAGTGATGCAGTGCCGCCTTGGAAGCACAGTAGTTAGGGCATCTCATCATAGGAATCTATCGGATGTTTGTCAGCGAGTTGTTATGAATGGAGCTCCCCTGCCTTCTCATTCGCAACCATGTTTCAAGTCGAATACTTGCCACAGCGCGATGCTGTGATCGATCGAATTTTCCTAAGAGAATTGACAGTGTTGGACACCAATTGATTGTCAAGGTACCTTCATCGACAGACCGAAAGCGTCTTCGTTTGTCGCAACACTAACGATAGAAGCTACTCATGCTCGAAACATGATATTGAAGGAAAGGCGGCAACTAATCACTTACCAATGCTAATCCAGATGTGGTGAAGATGAAGGAAGTCTGCTTGCTCTGCTTTTGAAGATAAGGGGTGAAGGCGGTAACTAGATGGATGTAGGAGATGTAGTTTGTGTTCATTTCTTCCGAAACAGAGCTGAGATCAATGCTCTCGGGCTTTGAGAAGTCGAATCCTCTCTGAATGCCGGAGTTGAGGAAGATGCTGTCAATGTCTGGGTGGGACTCCATGATGTCCTTGACGAACCCAGGAATCTTGTCCAGCTGCGTGATGTCGAATTGTACTGCCTCGGCCTTCTCTTTGCCATGTTGAGACACGAAATCGTCCAGCTTCTCCTGTCGGCGGCCAGTAACAATGACCGAGGTGCCATTCTGGACCAGCTTGCTTGCGAGAGCCCAGCCGATACCAGAGGTGGCACCAAGAACGAGTACTTTGTTATAGTTGAAAGGCATTGTGATTTGGGTCTGAGGTGCGAGGAAGCAAGAAATGAAAGACTTGGTCGCCGGCAGTTGATTGTTTTATCCTCTTGCCTGTGCGTTACATCATTTCAAAGAGTTCCAGACCCGACGGAGATAAAAGATGTCCATGTCCGAATCATCCGAACTGCCGATGAAGAAAGTTCCCGTGTGAAGCTTTTGACAAGCAGCTCTGTTTCAACAACATCCCTTGCTCTCCACGTTGTTAACCACAGGCATTGCTCCATGGTAGTAAACGAGACAGGTAAGGCTCTTGTCACTATAGACTTTCTACGGAGTTCACGAGAAGCATTTCGGCGACTCCGGTTTTCTCTGCGCCTCCCGTTAGAACTGCCGTCGTTTGGGTCCGCGATTTGACTTGTCGACAACCCAATCACTCCCTGCCACCTTGCCTGCGCCTGTTGTTCCACACGCGCAGAGCTTTTGCGATCGAGTGATTTTATTTAATGCGTTGATCATCATTCGTTATTTCTTTCACAACATCAAATGTCCTTTGACCCTGTTCGCCATGACTGAGAAGGAGACAAGAGATGTCTGTTCTCCACTCTCGGCAGGACAGTCGAAACAAGCAGACAACCTCGAGCGAGAGATAGAAGGGCAAGCAATAGAGATGGATGAACAGCAGATTCAGTCGCATCACACAACTTCATCGCAACCTCTCGCGTCAAAGGCTCGCACAACCGCACTCGTGGTCACCCTGACTGGAGCAGCTTTCTTGAACACGCTGACCGTGCAGGCCGTGGTCATTGTGCTTCCAACCATCGGCAAAGCACTCGACATCCCGGTGGCCAGACAACAGTGGATAGTCTCGGCATACTCACTCTCCTTTGGCTGCTTCCTATTGCTATGGGGTAGACTGGCCGATGTTTATGGCAAGAGGCTTATCTTCATCCTCGGCTCACTATGGGTCGCCATCCTTAGTACGTATCTTGAAAAGCGAGTTTTCAAGGCCATCATGGACACTATCAGCTATACCTGCCTCATACCAACAACGTTCTCAACGCCCACTTGCAGTCGTTGGAGGCCATCTCGATCTAGCAATGCAACGCACTCTGAATAATCGCTAGCTACGTTCGCGAACCTCGCTGCCACCCTACGTTGCTGGTGGTGTTCGCCTAGGCTTAGATCCCAGAAAATGGCTGCTGAATCACACAATAAGATAGATGCGCTGACTGAACCCTCGTAGCTCTCATAAATCCTTTCGCGACCAACGAGATCGCGTTCGACCTTCTCCGTGGACTCCAGGGCATTGGCGCGGCCGCAAATGTTCCTACTGCCATCGCGCTTATCTCTGCCACTTTTCCCAGTGGCAGCGCCAGGAACTATGCTTTCTCAATATACGCCTCGGGTGCTCCCATGGGCAGCATCATGGGAAATCTTCTAGGCGGTCTCGTCGCGCAATATGGTTCCTGGAGATGGATATTCTGGATCCTTTCTATCATGGCCTTCATCGTGACAGCGGCTGGCTATTTCATCATCCCTAAACTACCTCCACAGCCAGCTTCCGACGTGAAGAGTTCTATCGACTGGATTGGCGCGTTTTTGGTCACAGTCGGTGTTTTGGTGCTGCTGTTTGCGATGGCCGAAGGCAACGTCGTGGGATGGAGCAGGCCTTACATTCCAGTTTTGATCGTGTTGTCAGTTCTCTTCATTGTCACCTTCGTGTTCTGGCAACTCTATCTCGAGCAACGAAGTGAGCGACAACCCTTGATGAAAGTAACAATGTTCAAGCGCACGAGGGTCTCTGCCGCCATGTTAGCAATGGCCGTCTTTTTCTCGGCCTTCAACAACTACTTGATTTTCTCGACGTACTTCTATCAAGAGTATCTCGGCCTCTCTGCCATTCAGACTACCGTTCGATTCGTTCCGACTGGCGTGGTCGGCATTCTCACAATTCTTGTAACCTCGCGAGCACTGGCCCGAGTGCCGATAAACATTTTGTTGATGTGGGGAATGGCCTGTGTAGGACTGGCAAACTTGTAAGATCCTAGTCGCTCACTCTCTACTGAATGCTCTCGCTGACCTCCCATAGGCTCATGGTACGTACATCTTATCACTTCAAAAGCTCGTAGCATCACCGGGGACTCTTCTGTCCTACAGGTTCGATGCAGCACAGCTCTCAAGGGGTAGCCCGCCCCAGAGAGCTGATCTTTGGCGACTGTTCTATCTCAGGGAGTCATTCCCTGCAAGAATCATGCTAACGGAGACATCAATGAAGGCTGTTCCCATACCACCAACAGAAACCTACTGGGCATATGGCTTTCCCGCCATGTGTTTAGCCGTATTCGGAGCGGACACTTTGTTTCCCGCGCTACTCGTCCTCGTCGCGCATAGTACGTCAATCGCAGGTGTAAGCTCCATGTCTCTGGAAACCCTACGCTAACACAGCTCGTTTTCATTAGATCTGCCTCCCGAAGATCAGGCTCTCGGTGGTGGACTCATCAACGCATTGGGTCAAATCGGACGAGCCGTTGGCCTGGCCATTGGTACTGCGATTCAAGTAGCAGTACAGAGCAGTCGTGAAGGATCGAATGTGGTGGATATCGACGGCAATGTTGGAGATCATGCTTACCTGCAGGGGCTGCATGCAGCTCAATGGCTCAACGTAAGTGACCTCGATTCCCGAAATTCACGAACACGTCTCGCAACTTGTCTCCAAGATGCTTGGTCAAAAACGGGACGTTGTTGGGAGAGGCGAGGTATGCCTTTCCCTTGTGCAGAAGTTTGTCACTATCGTTCTTCTCTCGTGGCAATGTCTAGAGACACCGTTGAAGCTGTAAGCATGCAAGATACATCTGAGTTGCCCGCAGTAATCCACAGAGATGGACATGCTGAAGTCCTCTCGCTGAGGGCGACTTTGATACGAGAAGCTCTGTGCATTGCTACGCTCACGGGCGTGACAGACTTCAGCACAAGGAATGAAGACAACTCAAAGCGCACTACTCATCACCTCCTACCAAAAACATGCTGACAGTGCTTTTATTATAGGTGGGCTTTGCAGTGATGGGATTTCTGGTCGTTGCGTTTGCATTTAGGGGTGCAGGAGTGATTGGAGCACCAAAAAGCCGAGGTGGGCCTAGTTAGGTGGAAAAGGTCGTCACATTCATGCATACGCTCCATCTCATGTTTCAGATTCTCCCTTCAGCTCACAGCTTGCGGGTTGTCGTAGTGACATGTTCAAGCAAGGTTGACTGTAAAAGCTTCTGGCGCCCTTCTAACCTGCTTCTCGGGCCCTCCGGCGCCTAGCCCAAAAAGCTTTAGGCTTTTGTCCACGTTTTTTCGTCCTTCGCACTTGGAAAGAAGCCGAGAGGAAAGGATGTCAGAACAGAGAAAATGCGAGGGCGGGCGGCGCAAGCCATGATGCACGCCAGAGGGAGTACCACCTCCTCGGAAAGAGGCTCCTGAGACTTTTCTTTTTGGGCTGACGAGTTTTTACGAAAAGTCAGCCTTCTCAGTGTGACGAGACCGCGACGTATCTTGCATGTATTGGGTAAGAAAAGTGACCTGCCAATGACATTCCAACCCGTACCTCCCACAGTAAAAGCTAAGCTCGATCGCTTGCTTCCTTGTTCAGCGTAGAAGGAAAGAAGAGTTGAGCGAGGCACACGTGGCCGGGCTCGATGCCCCTCGTCTCCGGAGTTCAAGACCCCGCATTGCTTTTCCACAGCACCTCTGTGCTTGTCACTCGTACTCCAGCGACTCGCAAGGCCAGAGCGAAGAGGAGCTGGGTTCTCGATGGTACTGTATAGACGGCGCTTGGCGCATCATGTCAAGGTCTGCACCTGAGAAGCAGTCAGCAACGAAGGTGCCGTTCCTTGCACATGGTCCCACTACTTGAGCTGAACCACCAACCTCGGAGCAACGGCCTCCAGGATGGTTCTGCATATGGACCACTCTATGCATTGCAAGACGCATATGCTGTCACTATGCCACAACCCCTGCTGCGATTATATGCAGTTGAGCAGTTTCGCTTCCTGACTGCAAGGTAGATCTCAAGGTTCAGTTGCATGCTCCTCGTGTGCTAGATTCTATCACGTCAACAACTCTCTTGCCGCAGCTATACACGTTTATACACTTGCCTGAGTGCACGACGAGTGCGAGTAGGACCACTCTGTCTTTAGAGAGCCACTCTCCAAAATTCTCTCTTCAGATCCAGCGCCAATGTCGAACATCACTGTGCGTTCTCCCAGCTTCATGCGTGACAAAGTCTAGCACTCGGGAAGTTGGAAACGGTAAAATTCAATTGGAGCTCCTTGCAATGCCTAGAAGCAATTCCACGTTTCATAAAGTGGCCCACCAACGCTCATGAGCCGTGGTCCCTGATCCAAAAGCAAAATTCCATGGGTATCGTGCATCCCCAAGCGCCATTTCCCCTCCATCACATGCCTAGAAATTATTTCCTGGCCAAGACCTTCGTCCCCTCTTTCTCGAACCGTCTCTTGCCGCCACTGAATGCGCGACTGCTGCGCCTCATAAATACGTTGCATCGATGTTGGGATGTGAAACTGGTCGATGAGTTTGACAATGGCAATACTATTGCATTGCACAATGTCGCAGTCGGCGAGTACGGCATCGGCTAGGTGCTTTTGAGTAACACTATCCAGCATGCAGGTTTGTTTCTCTGACAAGGTTTCCTGTGTAACATTCAGGCAACATCACTTGCCAATACTCTGCTGCTTCAAACAGGAATACCCCTTTCAGTTTTCCAGAGCTCAAATGCTAATGTCGGGGTGCGCTTGATGACTCCAAAGACATCCTGGGTGCTGGCGAGTTGAGGGTGATTCCTGAAGGCTTGAATAACAACGTCTCGGAGACCTCGGTCGTTGTCAATGGTCGAGCAGTAGACTTCCTCAATCGCATCGGCGAACTCTGGCGAATCGTAGTAGCAAGCCATGGCCATCTCGAATTTGCTTTTTGCAAGAGCTTTCAGAGCAGGTATGTCATATTTCTCTGCCAACGCGTAGACACGAGTGTGGGTGAGAAGGTTCGAGTCATCGGTTTCGTACTCGCAATCATCGTCCTCATCAGAGTCGCACTCGGAGCCAGAACCTGAAGCACTCCCAGCACTTGCACCGCGGAGTCCAATCTTGCCTTTGGGGCTCATTGCACGTGGTGAACGGTCGACACTCGAGTCATGCCTCGCTTGCGAAAGGAGATCAGCACCTTCCGTCGGTGTAATTGGTGTGGGTGGGGCACAAGCAGCCGCCTGAGCGAAGAGAGGGTCCACGATGTGCGACAGATCAAGCTTTTGTGGTCTTTGTCTGAGAGCTTCTTGAGCACGGTGACGGAAGACAGGAGAAGCCGGCTCGTCCTCGTCCTCAGGTGTCAGGTAGTCCAAATGGTAGAAGTCTAAGCGGTCAGTAAGATTGTGTAAGAAAAAGGGGGATTGGCTGACGAGTAGCCTGCATATCGTGGCGCTGAGCAAAGCAGCCGCCAGCAATGCAGACCAATCCCGACGCACCCGGACAGTCAGGGACTTACAGTGAATCATGTGCTCGACAGCCTCCTCATCCTCTTCGCTCAAGTCAATCAACCCAGTCTTAGCTTCGCGAAATTGGTTGCTACAAGCTCCATCGAAGAATCCAGATCGCGAGCAAAGGATGGCCCGGTGCACGTTGTATTCTCTAGAGTTGCATTTGACAGTAAGATCGGAGTATTTTCCACCCAAGTGAAGCCTAGTCAAATTAGCGACCGATGAGAGAAGGGGGGGCAGCCTAGAGTGGAAGCTCACGTGGAAAGAGCAGACATCAATTCCTTCCTTGGGGATTCCATGACGGACAGTAGACGCTCTTCGGGGTGTGAGGTGGAGAGCCGAGGGTGCAGTGTGATTTTTAAGGTTATTTGACAATGGAGATTTTTTCAGGGGCAAGAAGATCCTTCGAGTCGAGAAGTGGTCGAAAGGAGTTTGTTGACAGCCAGAAGGTGCGCAAGAATGGTGGTAGAGGATAGACAGATAAACAGTAGAGATATTGCTGGAGGGAAAGCTGTGACATAAGTAAGCCCAGACCAAAACCACCAGTACTTGTATTCAACGCGTGACCCTGACAAAAACGATCGGACGCCCTGGGCACTGACGCGTACCGAAGGACTCCGCCGAGTCGCCGTGTATCGGTGATGATGGGAGTTCTTGTTGCCGACCTACGTCAAAGGGTTTTGCGTGTGTGATTGTTGCAGCAATCTGCGATCGCCAACACCAATAATTGCTTAGGCGGCGTTCCCCACAGTGACCAAAGTTTAGGGCACTAGTACTGTACTTGTAGCAGCGCGTGGCAGTGTGAAGATATGGCTAGATTCGATGGCGTCCGGCTTGGAAATAAAGTCTTTAGGAGAGTAATATCGGGTGGAAGACGGGCTGGGCTATCTAGATAAGTGAGGGGACACTGCTCGTTTTAATCCTCGCTGCTTCGCAATCAGAACTGCGCAAATTCTAGATCACTTCCTCAGGGGCCAGTACACACGGAAGTGACTTTCGGCGAGTCCTTCATGCTTCGGCACCTCGCATACGCGTTGGCCGACTGTGTGTTTTGTCTTGCGTGCATGGGCGCGGGCTTAAACAAACTCGGCCTCTAATTGATAGGCTGAAGCAAAAGCGACTAAATTCTGGCTGGCGCTCGACAACTCCACACCTACAAAGTCTTGTGGCTTGACAAGGCTAGGCGAGGGTACATGAAAACATCGACGATTGAGTGTAGCCTTCGCAAGCACGAAAAGCTGTTTCGAGCTACCAGGTCTACTAGATCTACTGTGAGCAGCTTGGACGCATTCCGAGTCGGCAGACGCAAACCCCCAGAATGAGCAAAGAAGTTGGCACTCGGTGCCATGTGGAGAAGATGGTCTTCTGGGACCATGCGGAAGTGGTCGAGGAGGCCAAAGTTTGATGCTGCAGGGTCTTTTTTACAAGTCGCGTGCCAGCGGCAGGGCTTCTGCACGCGGACAAGTCGAGGAGAGCGCCATGGTCATGGTTCGAGCCACAGAGGTTTGGCGGCGCGAGCTGTCGACCATCCATTACCATCTGGCTGTGGGTGCTGAAACGTGCACATGATGAATGCATGGACGACGAACCTTGGAATGTAGAATCTGGGGCATCGCATTCAGCCCAAGATGTGCTTGTAGCACGGACTCCAGATCCAGATCCACGGACCGTACACAGCCTTACGCCAGACCCATCCAGTCGACAGGTCTCTAGTGTTCAGGATACAGATAGGGTCTTTAACCATCCGTGGTCAAAGGTCATGGAAGTCTATCTGAAATGGACACTGTTTTTCAGTCATGTATTTCCCAAATATCTTGAATCCGATGGATATTATATAAGTGCCCCCAATGCTGCGCGAGACCATTTTGCAACGATTGACAGTTTACTGTCTGACTTGAGTCTCCGATACTCTCCGCCGTTTGATCCGACTGGATGTGTTGGACATTGCACAAGATGCAAGATATGCATCTTGAGCTTGAATTGAGAGCAGCACTTGTAATTTCAACACTCTCTTAGTAGTGCTGTCCTCTGAAATGCGTGCGAATGGGCAACGAGCTTCAGACGTTGTTGTCTCCATTTCTCAAATGCCGATTCCGTGTAGTAAGGGCAAGGCCGCCTACTGCAAATTACGTCCTCTTCGATGAATAGGGGCAGATGTTAGAGCGCAACGGACGTCTCGTACAGCCGCTAATTCGGTTGTGGTGGTTGAAGGGAAGGGATGGCTTAGATGACAGACAAAATTTGTGTAGGCAGACAGGACAAAAGTCCGTGGAATCTCTCCTCAGCAATCTCCGAAAGGGCTACCAACCGACAATGTATGTTCCAGGGGGACGGTATAGAATAAAATTACCTGTGGCCTTAGGCACATGACCATCTCAGCAGTAGTTTGATGAGCCACAAACAGGGTCGGCTCATGCTGTGTGGCATTTCTGTGTTGTGTGGCACGACTGTGATGTCGGCGAACGGTATTGGATAGAGGCCGATCTACTCGTTTGTTGTTGACGATCCCTGGCAGTTACAAATTTCTCTTCACGAGCACTTGAGATTGGTTCACTCAAGTGGAATATCAGAGACCACCAAGGTAGAAATTGTTCGGCGTGGTTGTAAAGCAAGATGGCGGGTAGCAGATGTGCTCAGAATCTGGAAAATGTGGCTGGATGGAGTCCGGTCTTGGTGATGAGATCCAAGGAGTCTCACCAGCTGAGCGATGGCTAGTAATTGTGCAGTAAAAGATCAAACAGCAAGTTGGTGGCATGGGAATCGATGGTGAATGAGGTGTTGTATGTGATGACGTCGGCAAGCAAGCGCCGGTCACTGTGACGAAGCCGAAGATTGACAAACAGCAGCAGCTCCGGAGAAGTGCACCACCTTGACTATCGCCCGGCGCACTTTTGCACTCACATCACCTTGACCGCCACAAGCAATCTACAATACAACAGAGTCTGACAGTTACTGGCCAATCCCAACCCCAGTCATCATGGCCGACGTGTTCAAGCTGTCGGCGTCACTCAAAGGGCACGAAGACGACGTAAGTGAGTGGCACGGCGAGACCGCACATCTCAAGCGCTGACTGTCAACTCCTCTAGGTCCGCGCCGTCGTGTCTCCTTCGGCTCGCTGTATCTTCTCGGCCTCGCGTGACGGCACCGTCCGACAATGGCTGCTCACCTCTCCCAACCCGCCGACCTACGACGACACAATCGCCGTCCAGGCTTCCTCTTTCGTCAACTCGCTGACCTACGCTGCTCCCTCGTCTGCACACTCCGACGGCCTCTTGGTTTCTGCCGGAAAGGACACTATCATCGACGTCCGTCGCCCCTTCCAAAGTCCAGACACTGACGCCGAACGCTTGCTTATTGGCCACGCCAACAACGTCTGCTCTCTCGACGCCTCTCCCGATGGCGATACCTTGGTCAGTGGTGGATGGGACACACAGGCAAGAGTTTGGAGCATCTCCAAGGGCGAATGCACCGCCGAGCTGAAGGGACATGACGCCGCAGTCTGGGCTGTCATGGTATACGACGACAGCACTATTATCACAGGCTGTGCCGACAAGACCATCCGCATCTTCTCGCTTGGAGGCAAGCTCCTGCAGACGATACCTGGCTTGCCCGATGTTGTGCGCGCTCTCTGCAGACTGCCCTCTGGTCACCCTTCCGGCGCCGCTTTTGCCTCAGCAGGAAACGATCAGGTCATCCGACTTTGGACTTTGGATGGCGTTGAGGTCGCACAACTTCATGGTCACACCTCCTTCATTTACGCTCTTGCTGTCCTCTCAAATGGCGACTTGGTTAGTTCCGGAGAGGATAGGACTGTGAGAGTATGGAAGGGCACAGAATGCATTCAGACCATCACACATCCGGCTATCTCGGTCTGGGCCGTAGCTGTGTGCCCAGAGACTGACGATATCATCACCGGTGCTAGCGACAAGATGATCCGAATCTTTAGCAGAGACTCAAGCCGCTACGCAGATGCCGAGGTATGCAATCCCCATGGTGCAAATCCTCTCTTCTCTTCTCTGACCAGACTTGCAGGCTTTGCGTGCATTCGACGAGAGTGTTAGCTCATCCTCGATACCGCAGCAGACGGCAAGCGAAGGGCAGCAAATCAATAAGGAACAACTCCCTGGTCCCGGTATGTGTGCAAAATTCCTTTCAATTTTAGACAGAATTACTGACAGCCCGAAAGACTTCCTGCAGCAAAAGTCAGGCACCAAGGAGGGCCAAGTTCAAATGATCAGAGAAGAAGATGGCAGTGTTACAGCTCATACCTGGTCGTCGGCCGCTCAGCAATGGATCAATGTGAGCTACCTCGAGAAAGCACCAAATTCGAGAAACTGACAGTCTTCCACAGGTTGGCACTGTAGTCGACGCAGCTGCCAGCAGCGGCCGCAAGGTGACCCACGAGGGCAAGGACTACGACTTCGTCTTTGACGTTGACATCAAAGATGGGGAACCACCTTTGAAGCTGCCGTACAACATTGGACAGAACCCCTATGATGTTGCGAGCAGGTTCATCGCCAACAACGAATTGCCCATGACCTACCTTGATCAGGTTGCTAACTTCATCACCACAAATACTCAAGGAGCGACACTAGGTTCATCTTCGCAGCAGCAAACCCAAACGCCCGGCGCCGATCCTTGGGGTAGCGAAAACCGCTATCGTCCAGGTGAGGCTGGTGCTCCTGAACCATCCGGTGGTACCCGTCCACGCTCCTTGCCTCAAACACAATATCTATCCATCACCACTGCGAATCTGTCTGCTATTCGCAAGAAGATCGGAGAGCTCAATGACACTATCTCATCAGATCTTGCTCTATCGTCGGACGAGCTGAAAGCAGTGGACAACTTGGTCAAGCAATTGCAATCCAGTCCTAAGGACCCCAAGCCTCAAGCAGACCAACTTTCTGCAGTTCTCAAGGTTGCTACCAAATGGCCATCAGCAAACCGTCTTCCCGGTATCGACCTTCTGAGACTGACCGCTGTAGCTCCCACTTTCGCAATGCACACAAGTGGCGGAACTGGCACTATTGTGGAAACTCTCACCCAGAGTGGTGTCTTTGCTGCAGATACCGACAAGCCCAACAACACAATGCTAGCTATCCGCGTTCTTGCAAATCTCTTCATGACAGAGGAGGGCAGACTGGTAGCTGACGGCTGCTTTGAAGATATCATCTCATCCACTCAGCCATTCTCCAGTACTTCTAACAAAAACCTGGCCACGGCGATTGCGACCCTGTATATCAACTACGCAGTGCTACTCACATCCAATGCTCCTGCGTCGGAGTCTAAGACACGTGAGCAGCGTGCAGCCGCAGTCATCAACGCAGTGTTGAGCATCATCAAGCCGGAAGGTGACAGCGAGGCCGTCTACAGAGCACTTGTAGCAGTTGGCACGCTGATGTCGCTAGGCGATGAATTCAGGAGGGAGGTTGCGCAAGCAAAGGACATGGGCAGCCTTCTGCAAAGCATTGAGAAGAGCGCTTTGGGCAAGGAGAACAGAATCAAGGCTGTCACTAACGAAATGAGGGATCAGTTGAGGTAACCACACAAGGACAAAAGCGATGCATAACGAAAGCTATTAACTGTAGATGAGAAAGCATTAGAGCTAATAAGCAATAACAAAAAGGGCTGTAGAGTGCTCCTCCGAGCTCATGTGGAATACGGTATTGTTCTCACTCGATAGCCCAGTCCTCGACCCAGAATTCTATCATGCTCTCTATAACATCTTTGTCCACCTGTCCTGTCAGGACACCGAACGCACTCCTGCTACTCTGCAGGACATCATCGGATGGGAAAAGACCCTCTGACTCGGGTGTGGACAAAGCGCGGTGAGCGAGTGCAGCCTGAGCAACGTGGCCCAGAGAAGTGAAGATGTCAGAGGTCAAGTCGACGGCTAGAGAAGGTAATGGCAAGTCAGGGGTGCAGTGCGCCAACATATCCAAGGGCCGTACCGCGGACGAAGGCTTAGGTCTGGGCCGGCTGATCGACTGTGCGTGGGTCTTGACAACTCCGACGAGTCCGTCCAGTTTCGCCATGGGGAGAATTGGTATCCACGAAAGTTCCGAGCGCGTCATGAACTCGGCTTGAAGAAGTGCGTAGCTGCGTATCCCATCCATTTCGTCCGCCTGAGTAGCATTGAGGAGGTCTCTTGCAGATGAGAATGGCTTGGATGCCGAGAGTGACATGACAATAGCGACATCGAGACCACCGGTCAGAGAGACAAAGTGCTGGATGCGTGAGAGAGTGCCTGGCAATTTGGTCTCTGACATGTTGTTTGGCGACAGCAAGAGTAGGCGTAGCGTTCGCTTTGGCTTCGAATCGTGGGTGATCTTTGGGAAATCAGGCAGTGGTAAGGCGATGTCATGGGTCTTTAGCTGTGATTCTTCGGGTCGATTAGATGGTTGACATTTCTGAGTTCTTCATCTTTGCTAACCCTTGATTGCAAGTCCAGATGGCGCAATCAGCGAGGGAATGACGGATGCGAAGGACGAGCGGCGACGAAGAGTAGTGCAGAACATTTTTGTGTTCCTGATTCTGATTTTAGCAGGAGATTCTGAGATGAACGGCAGACAAATTGATACAAGTGTGCTAGTAAGAGAAGTCACGGTCAAAACAAGGCTCCCTCCTTCTATAGCGCCTTCCTACAAGATTCGTAGAAAGGCTCGGGACTTTCTGTGGCAAGCACGATCAGCCAACGGAGTCTGATACTCATTAGACCTGTATGTAATAGTCATTTTCACCGTGCTTGTTCAATGTAAAACACTGATGGGCCTAAAGCACATCATCCCCCAGAACAGAACGGGCACTTTCAATGGACATCCTACGATCTCAAAAGCATCATGCCTTGAGACAGGTACTAGGTCCTGACTCCTCGGCTGTGAGAGAGAGAGAGCTGCATCGATATGCATCTCTGGTCCTTCAACAATTCTCCAACTTCAGAGGCACCTTCGTCATCATCTCATCATCTTCCATCATCTCTCACCACCTTCTACCATCATCATGGTCGTCTACGACCGCGCCACCTTCGAAGGCGACAATAGCTACGATGATGATGATGACGATAAGGTCTCTGCTGCAACTAGGCGCCGCCTTATTGTACAATCCTTGGCCCAGACTCTTTGTTATGGCTACGACTCAATTGTAAGGATAGACATCTATGCCTTTATTACGGCAATAGATAACCGGACTCGAAGGTCCAGTCTTTCACTGTGTACTGTGCTTGTCTATCGGGCTAGACAAAAGGGTACCCTCGAAATTGATCAAGATATGTAAGATAAGAATCGATCAATATGTTCTCTTTCCGCTTCTAATGATTTTATTCATGGTAAGATAGTATCACTCCTATTGTTTACACTGCAGATGTGCAAAACATGTTTTAAAGATGTATTTAGGTGTCTAATACACGAGAAAGTAGACAAGAGACAATGTCTAGTAAGGTGCTAAACTCTACAAGACGTGTTTCTGTTATAAAGAAAAGGATGTGTAACTGTTTCTTGGTTGTCTTTTGTCTGGACATAAAAGAGGAAAGATTACATAACATCAACTTTTTACCTCGCTTCAATAGCATGCGAATACGTTCGTCAAGAATATCCGGCATTGAACATAAAAAAAAGGAATCTTTGCAAAAGAAGGGCTTATTCTTGCATCTGTCCGCTATTAGAACCGGGACATCGTACATTCTGAAATATTCAGCAAGTTCCCGCGTAGCTGCCGTCAGCTTGGGATGCGAGATGTGTAACCATCCTTTCCTCTCTATATCTCGAAATGCTTAGATTATCGTAAGATGGAGCGGTTGTGATTGAAGAAGTCAACATCCTTGGTAGCCTGACCGCGTCCGGCACAGATGTCTCCAATCTCTCTATCTGGAGGAATAACGCCCGCTCGCTGTCTCTAGACAACAGGTTAAGTCGTATTCAGACTCCGGTCATCCTGAAAGAAACAACCCCTCATCTGCATTCTCGAAAGACAATTTGCACTGTAGAATTGCACAATTTTAGCATTTTCAGAGGTAGCCTCCATTGAGAGCGTGATATTTAGCGCCTCTCTAAGGACGACTAGAGATATGTCGAAAACATTGTGCATTTCTACGGACCAAACAACCCCCAGCATGGCCGTGGGAGATGGCTAAAAGTGACAGAGTTTAGCACACGGGGAGGTGACGTGCTTCTCTATCTAATTGGTGACATTGGCGGTGATGAAGTTGAAGGAGTTGCCAAAGTTGCCCTTCTGAGTGCTGAAGTTGCTCTTGTCACCAAGGGTCTTGGTTCTTCCAAGCAGCTTCTCGACCATACGGTACGCAGCGCTAGGCGCATACTGAGGAATCATGTGGCCGGAAAGCTGGACAGTGGCAAAAGTCAGACCACGCTCAGTGTGCCAGGCACCCTGAACACCCGAGCCGGCAAGATCTCCCAGGTTAAGCTCGGAGTGGTAAGGGACGAAGAATTCCTCATAGGCTGAAGGGCCCTTGCTGAATCCTTGAGCACCGTTCCAGGTCATGTTGTTAATGGCCATCAGAGTTCCGTTGTAGGAGATGATGTAGTCGAGCATTCCCTGACCGATGATGACGTTGTTGGTGTGTTCGATGACCTTGGGCAAGACACTGAGACTGGTGTACTCGCTTGTGTCACGGCGTAGAATTCCGCCGGTACACTCTTCCCACTCTTGAATTGGCGCGTTGATTGCCTTTTGCACATCGGTACGGTTGAAGTAAATCTGGACGCCTTCGGGCAGGTAGTCGAAACTACCGGGGAAGCCGAGAACATCATAGAGTAGAGGGCAGGTGGTAGCAACCTGGTAGATATCAAAGCAGGGGTTGACGAGACTGACAGCGTTGTAGATATCGTTCCAGAGCTCACAGCCAGGCATACTGTAGTCGGCGTTGGGAGGAGAGGGCAACAGACCCTTGGGAGGGAAGGTAAGAGCCTCCTCCATGAACGCAGTGTAGCCGCAAGCATCGGAGCGGTTGTGGATATCGTCCATGAAAGTCTGATTCAGGTTGAACAGAGGGCCCCAGTAGTCAACAAATGGAGTGGCTGGAATGTCCTGCAGAACCACATCATAGGAGATTGAGGGATCGTATATCATAATGCCATGGACATCATACAGACGCGAGTTGTTCTTCTGGATGAAGTTGTCGGCGATGTACCTAGAGCAGAGTTGATGTTAGCATGACTTTCTGCAAGCAGGGTCGACAAATACATGAAGAACATCCTTTGTGTGTCTGTTTAGTTCCACGGGTGCCGCGCAGAAAAAGCTTTGGCTCAAAATACGGTATGGAAAGCACCCAACAGAGCGAACGACACAGCAGGGTGATCCACGATGTATCTGCCTCGGACTCGACATACGGAACGTAGAAGCCAGCGTAGGATTCGCCAGTGATGTAGACCTTCTTGTTGTGGAGACCAAAGGTGTTCATGAAGTTGGCCCAGAAGCCAGCGAATTGCTCTGCTACCTCTTCTTCGTTGGTGGCGGCTGGCGTGCTTCCCTTTGAACTGAAGCCAGTGCCGGCTGGTTGTTCTACCCAAACCTAGAGGAAGAAGTACAGTTAGTATGTGATCAGAGCTGACAACATCTCATACATACCACGTTCGTAAGATTGTTCCAGTTGTAGTTGTTTTTCACCGGCGCGTAAGTTCCGTACTGCCAAAGGAATGGGCCATTCTCCTGTAGCAGACCCTCAAGACTGCTGCAACCGGGTCCACCATTGAGCCAGATGACAATCTCATCGCTGGCGTGGGTGTCCGCCGAGGGAAAGAACCAGAAGTATAGCTCACTAGCGTTCTGTTGGGAGGAGATGGGCATGAGGCCAGCATAGCTCTCGCCTAGAAGGTCATCAGGAGTGTGTAGGTAATATCTCGAGCGGTTTGACTTACCGATATCGAAATTGACATCAGGAATCTTGGTGCCATCAACAGCATACTCTACGGCCTGTTAGTGTTTTTTCTTCTTGTAGCAGGCATAGGTGCACAGAGAGCACATCAAGATCGAGCCATCTCCCTCGTGGAGGCATAGCGACTTGAACATCACCAGAGTGGTCCTCCGAGAGAATGCACCAAACAAGCTCTCATTGGACATGTCCCTGATCACCAAAAGCGGTATGCCTATGTGCAGCGCTCCAAGAGACTCGACCCTGCCGCAACATCTGTGCCGCCATATCTCTTCCAGGAATCCAAGTTTGGTTATACGTACTTGTCGTGTTGCTGTTCTGGGGGATGATGTGCTTCTTCTTCTTGGAAGCAGCTCTCTTGTCGAGACCTACAGCAGGAAAGTCGCCGGCAGGTTCACGACGCATGCGCTCAGGCAACTTCTTGTTAACATGTTGAGGACTGCGACCAGCAATCGCACCAGCGGCGAAGAGTAAAGTCGAAAGAACAGATACCTTCATCTTTGCGTCAAAAAGTGTTGCAAGGGATGAGGCCAAGATAAGGAGGGTTCACCTTGCTTTATATCTTTCAAGCGAGGGCAAGCTCACGGGATACGAGTGGCATCGCCGGATAGCCTGGGGATCCACAGAATGGGCAAACAATTGCTCGTTCAAAAAGCATGATGATTGCATTCGAGATGCTCGCGAACGGAACAGTTCCTGTTCCTTGCATGATAAACCCACAACTGCCTTCCAGAAAGAGCCTAGTCCAGCGGGCTTAAATTCCACCCCACAGAAGAGGAAGCTTGATTGTGATAAGCAAACTATGGCACTGGTAACGACACCCATTGTGTGACACATTGAAATGGCCTTTTCTTTGTTATTCCCATACAGAAAATACACTGCAATCAAGCTCCCCGTGTGCTCAACTTTGTCACGCGTACAACTATAGAACAGCACAATTTCAGCATTGGTAGGGGTAGCGTCCACTGAGAGCATGGTGGTTAGCGCCTCTCTGCGGACGACTACACCGATCTAAAAAAAAAAAAAAAAAAA
>JGI24891J29808_1000394_pt1 | contig 28752 bp, 37 predicted proteins | sample FreactcultuFSWF8_FD_29808 | JGI IMG/M metagenome (IMG submission 29808) | reverse complement strand
CCAGCATTCCTGANAGCNCGAAGGGGTTGACATACGTTTCGGAAGAGAGAAGCGCCCCGGCTCCCCTTGAACGGTCCTCGATAATTCATTTTCCGTTCCCTTCCATCGAGGCCCCACGTAAGTTCAGGTGAATGGGCCGGGAACAACCACCGGATTTTGGGGTCCGTTGGAAATTAAACTGAAAGCATACAACGGCTTAACCATCCGTCCAAAAACTTTTCATCTTCCGGGTTTCTGGTAACAATGCTCTCGTATTCAGCCTTTCGCATCCCGATAAACGTCAGGACTAACGAAGCAGGATCCTTGTCATTATTGCAAGCCTCAACCGTTTCAGGCCCCATCTTCCCATCCTGTTCGACATTGACAAGCATTTGAAGCCAGCGGACAGGCCGGGACGTTCCCAAGTTGACAATGGCGTCATAAGCCTGGTTTGCCAATTCTTGAGAAACGAGTTGCCCTAAAAAGTTAGCGGCCCAAATTCCATCCTCGTAAAAGACTTCTACCATTCCCCAAAGGTTCTTGTCCGCTAAAGCGTTCTTTTTGGCAGTCTCGAAATCCGGCCCCGCTTGTAGGTATTGCTGAATGATCGGCCAGCCTTGCCATGTTGGATTTGGATTTTGGGCTATTCCGCAAAAGGTCAGGCCGCCAGAGTCGCCCGGGACATCCTCAAGATCGTAGCCTTCAAAATTCATAGTACGGTTAAAGGCCGGCAAAAAGTCGCTCAATGCGGTCTCCATCCATTCAACCAGGCCGCCGCATAGATAGCCGCCGTCATTAAAAAGGTGATAAGGCCCGCTCCAATAGCGTAAAGCGACCACTTTCCGAACCGCTGATAAATGGACTCCAAGAACTCTTTCGAGGCCTCTTTAAACGCCTCTTTTGCCACAGAGCGCATTTCGACTTTTCCCAAGGTCATAAAGATTCGCTTCATTTCCTCGGTATGCTCTGGGTCTCGTTTTTCGTTCATTTTGTTTCCCTTGCGCTTGCCCCTGCGTCCATCGTAGGCGGGGGCATCCGTGAGTTTTGATAGCCCGAATCCGGGTGAGCCTTGAACCACTGAAACCGTTCCACTACTCCAACCACTTCCAAGACACTTAAAGCTAAAAGCGGTCCGATGATTATGATGGCCGCAATGCGTTTGTGTTTGTTCGTATCGTGGCCCTTTAGGAACCCAAAGATCAGTTCAAAAAGGAATTTTATAAGATCGGCCATCTCATCCCCTATAAAGTGAAGTGCTGACTAAAATCCTTCGAGTCGAACCCATCCAGTTTGAGCGCCCGCCACAATCGGAACAACCGTTATAGTTGTCGCCGCTGACGCTGTATAAGTCACGCCGGTAGAGAAAACATAAGGCGAATATTCGTAAACAGTCGGAAAAGTAATGGTTGTAGGGGCCGTGTTAACGTAGGCGTTAAAATGGATATTTATGATTTTGTCAGCTACGCCTTGTTGGGGGGAAGTCCATACATAATTCCCGGAAGTACCGGCCACAGTCACCGGAACATTATTGCTAAAATATGCTCCACTTAATTCAAGATTTCCATTCGTCAACAATGTCATATCCAGAGCTTTCGACGTTCCATTCCAAAAACCCCAAGTGAATCTAGGGTTGGAACCTATTCCAGTTCCAATAAGTTGTTCTAACTCACCGCCTCCGTCATCTACATTCCAACCGAACATGTATCCATAGGTCGCATTGGGGTCGGGAGCCTCCCCAGGAGAATTACCAGCATTTGACAAAAAGTAAGACCAATCTTTACTAGTTCCATTATGAGGCGATAAATTATTTGAAACTGTAAGACGGCCTGGCACATATCCAAAATCTAAAGGTCCAATATTTGCCAATCCATGTGAATAATAAACATCGTTTTGACCTATGCCTGGATAACCAGGATAATTTGGTGTACTAACTGGAACAGGTTGGAAATCTGCTTTTGCATTTGCGGAAACAACATTTGATGCACCAATACTTCCCATTTCGTTATAACCGGCTTGCGTGAAGTGATATTCGTCAATCATATAGCCGTAAAGTGAGTAATCAACAGCATTCCTAAAGACCACCAAAGTATTAGGGTCAGTTTCTCCGACTTCATCTTGAGATTGCCTAACATCGGAAAATCCAGTATCCGAATTAGTATCGAATCCAAGACCTGTCCTAAAAATATAAAAAGGAAGATTTGACCCGAAAACATTTCGATAATTCGCAATCATGGTAACAAGAGCGTTGTAGTATTGGCCTTGAGACTCCACAGAATTGTTGATGGCGATTCCATCCTCTTCACCTTGACACCAAAGAATGCCTTTTGTTACCGGAATATATCCCAAGGCGGCGGCGGCTCCGATGGCTTGCCGATAAAGTCCGACCGATATTCCCCAAAGCGTTCCAGTTGGACTCCAATTTCCGCTTCCTTGATCGGCGGGTTGAGTTTGGGCTGTTCCATCCACGGCGGAAGGAACGAACATGATTGCGTGGCCCGTAGCCATGAAATAAGCAAGTCCGAACGAAGGCCATGCGCTTCCATAATTGGCATTTCCTACAGGGTCATTCGCCGCCGTGACTTTCCCTTGATAGTATTGAAATATCGGAAATCCGGCCACATGCGGAGATTGGGCCGCAACACCTTGTCCAACCGCATTGCTTTGTCCGGCCACTAAAAATATATCTATCTTGGGTTGAGTTTGAGACGAAGCGGTCGGAATGATCGTAGGTGTTGGAGTGATCGTAGCCGTGGCAAGTGTTCCGGTTGCGGTCGGTGTATTAGTGGGCGAAGCCGTATAAGTCGGAAATGTTCCAGTAGGACTAATGGTCCAAGTAAAGGTGCTTGAAGGTGTCGGTGTTATCGTTGGTGTTGGGGAGAGCGCAAAGCTAAACGAAAATACCCATTGAGAAGCCGAACAGTTCCATGCATATTCAGTGTTTGTGTCGGTCGTGTCCCATTTATCTCCACAGATCAAAAGACTTACTGGTTCCGATTGCATCTGGGAATAAGTCCCCTGGAATTGTGCGGGTGGAACTTCGGGATTGGTTGGTGTGGCATTGTTCAAAGTCCGAAGTGGAACGGCCTCAACCTGTGCCGCCAATAACAAGAAGATCAAAACCGCCAGTAGTTTTTTCATTTACGAACCGCCTTTTTCTTGTGGTGATGGTGTTTCTTGTGGGTAACTTGTACCCGATGGTTATTGCCTATTGGAACGCCTTCGTTGGTCGTAATGTTCTCAGTGTCCGCGCCAAAATCCTGGGAAGCAAGTTGGGCAAACAATGGAGTCGTCAAAAGTAACGCCATCAAAATTAAAAACTTCATGCTCTCACCTCAAAAGTTAAATAACTTCACCGCTCCGTAGCTTCCCCACATCATGCCGTTAATGGTCAAAAACTCTTCGGTCCTCTTTCGCCCGTTCGTGGCACCCTGGCTGATCGGCGTCAAGTCCATCATGGCCGTTGCCAGTGTCACCATCACGCTAGGCATGAAGTCCAGCTTCTTCATGACGGGGTCGGTATCGCAAGCGATCATTCCGCCTAGCCCCAGGCCCGAACCTACTCCGCCTTCCAAGATCATCGTCCCATTCGTGAACGACTTCGGGTTGTCTCCTAGTATTGGGTTGTAATCAATGGCACAAGCTAGGCTTGCCCAGAGGAAGAAGAATAAAGTTTTCAATTTCTTATCCGTGGTTCCAAAAGTAAGAATTTGGATTGTGAGTAATAAAAACTGGTTTTTCAGGGCCTAACACTCCTTTGGGTAATCTCCAATAAGCCAAATAATAATTATCTTTTTTATAAAAAGCGTATTCACCAAAAAATTCAATTTGCAAAACAATTTGAAGAGTAGCCGATGGAGTAATAGTGGCTAATTGGGTAACAGCCTGTGGAGCATTGAAATAGTAATAATCCCCCGGAGGATGTGAACCGGAAGGAGAAAGATTTAAAACAGCCGGTATTTGATAAGTATTTCCATTTGAGTAACCAGCCGCAAACACCAATGTAAGGGCTTGAGTATTTGCCCCACCTTGGGCTTGANTTGCTCCATCCGCCGAATATCCGATAATACAANCAATTTGTCCTGTTACTGGCATGTTGCTAACTCCAAACATTACCATTTCACTGGGCACGAAAGTACCATTTTTTGAAATTTGAGAACTAGTTATAGTCACCACATTTGAATACTGCGAGATACTTCCCGCAAAGGTCACAAATTGAGAGTATGAATTTCCAATATTTCTAATAATTTGAGGCGTAGGCGTAAAGGTGGGGGTTGCGGTTGGTGAACCTGTGGGAGTTGGAGTGAATGAGTTTATGGCGTTTTGTGTCGCCGTAGCATTTAATTGATTTTGTGCGAGTTGTCCAACCGTTGAATTCAACCGAGCATCATCAACCTGTCCAACTCCGGGAGTAACAGTCTGAGAAGGTTTAGAATCCTGCCATGGGTCAAAAGTGTTTAAAACTTTATTCCAGAGAGGAATTCCCACAGTTGGTGTAATAGTGGGAGTATAAGACGGAACATTCGTTGGTGTACTAGTCGGTGTTTGGGTCGCTGTATATTGAAAAGTATTCGTGGGGGTGGCTGTAGTTGTAAAAGTTGAGGTATTGGTTCCTGTATTTGTAGTTGTTGCGGTGGCAGTCATAGTTCCGGTTTTAGTGAGCGTTTGGGTGATGGTAAAAGTTGAGGTTATAGTTGGGGTATTAGTAGTGGTAAAAGTCGGAGTTTTAGTAGGAGTTGCTGAAGGCGTAAAAGTTGCGGTATTGGTTGGTGTATTTGTAGGGGTGCAGGGATAAGCATAGGCCGTATATGTTGAAGGACTTGAACAGGTTAAATAATTTATATTTTCTCCGGCGATAACAATAATATTTCCTGAATAGATTGCCGCTGGGATTGTTACGTTTTGTATGATTGTATTCGTAACATTTCCATTATCGTTGAAGTTCCATCCAGCATCACCCGAACAATTCATAGAGGCTTGGAGTCTGCCGGAATAAGCCGAAGAACTGGCTGTCGTAGAAGCAGAAAACAAAACGTCATAAAGAACCGTCCCATAACTTCCATCATCTGTAATAGTGAATGTCACAGCGATAGATTGCCCGATAGCGGCGCATGTAGGATAAGTTCCAGTGATCGTGATGGCAGAAACTTGGGCCTTGGCCGAAGCCGCAAGCCCGAAAATCAGAAATAAAAACGCAATGCGCTTAAACATAGAATCCCCCCTGGTCTTTGAAGCCTGCCCCGTCCCCACGGGGTTTAGTTTTTCGTTCCTTCTTTTTCCTGGAATTTCAAAATATACCGTTTGATTGAGGATTTTTTTGTTTGCAATTTTTATTTGCACATATCCTTGGCAAGTGTCACCCTTAACTTAATTATTACAGATTCAGCCAAATTGGACAACCATTGATAATTTTGAGTTGTCTAGTTTCTTTACAGCTTAGATGTAAACAAACCATTGGCCATCACCGCCAATGTAACGAGCCCTACAAAAGCCGCCAGCCGGAATAGTCAAATTAGAATAGTTGTAGATGATGAATTGATTTCCAGGAGAAGAAGATCCGCTATTGTTAGCCAAAATCAAATTATGCGCCGATCGGAGTCGGTTCCGGCGTCTGTGAGAACTTGGTGGGCCCGCAGCCCGAAATCAATAAAGCCAAAACAAGAAATTTAATTTTCATCGTTTCCTCCTCAGTCTTTTATGCCACTATTCGCCAAACAGAACCGTCAAAAATCAATAAATAAACTGTTCCATTTATAAGAGCTCCGCCGCTCAATGGGGAACCCGTTGAATCGCATATCGCCGAAACCAAACTTCCGCTGATCGTGATATCGACTGCCCCTGTATTATTGGTCGTTGCNTTTATCGATAATTGTGTTCCGGGTTTTAACATGAGCCCTGGAATCGTTGCGGTTAAAGCGTTTGCGGTACCGCCCGCCACAGCGTAAAAATTCCTGCTGGAACTGGTGAAGTAATTAATGATTACCCAATCTGGATTGATGTAAACCAAAGTCAAAATCTGCCCAGATGGAAAATCAAAACCGCTTAAAGGTTGTCCCAGACTGTCGTAAACTAAATAAGTTTCACCATTGATTGTCAGAGTTGTATGGCCAGTATTCCCGTTAGCTGTAATAAGAGTTAAAATTGTTCCGTTTTGAATGTTGGCCTGTGTTGGGAAATTTGCAATGGTTAAGGCCATGGCGTTTTGAGTTCCCGAATCCACCCCGCCGTAATAGTTGGGGGCTCCGGCAAAATAAACGCTCCAATTTTCCGTGGACGAGCTCGGGTTGTTGTTGGTGTTCGCATTGGTGAGGGAGATATAAACGAGTCCGTTTAATTGACAAAAAGAATACTGATAATAGGTTGTTCCAGCGTCATAAGGCGCAATCCCATCTTGAAGTATTTCCCCGATTTGTTGAGAGAGAACAAAGGGAACTGAGTTTAAATCTTCTTGAGCAGGAAAAAGATTCACAAGCGCAGAACCCCAACCATTTGACCAAGCGGCGGCGGCCATGATCGTAGCCACATTAACGGACTCGGTTGGTGTACCAGCTGCCAAACTTCCAAAAACTCCTGTCCCGCCAGGGACAGCCCCCGCATTTCCTCCGAAAGTAACGTTTGTGACTCTTGGTATCCTGGCCATGTAAATCTCCTTTTAGTGCGTAATCACGTCTGAATAAAGTAAAATCGGCGTTGGTGAAGTGACAGGTGCCGAGTAAGTGCATCCCGGTCGAATCCATGAAGGCGGTGTAGGAATCGAGTAAGTTATGCACCCCCAGAAAGCTGTGCCAATAATCAATCCCATTTCAACGCCCAGTGGTCTTGGTAAAAATCCTTGAGAAATGAAAAGTTCAGCCCACGGTAAAGAACCGAGTGGAGCGAGATAAGTATAACTTACCCTCATTTCCGTTTCATCCCTGACTCTCATAATGCCTGAAAAGTATTGAGCCACGAACGCCTGAATCGCCGCGGTAGTCGCCACCAAATAGTTTTTTCCTTGGACAGCCGCTAAAAGCAATCGATATTGAGAATCAGGAAGCGTGACATATTGGCCCGAAAGATTATACCCGTAATTTTTTGCTCCTATTCCCTCTGCGATAAATTGGAGCTGTTGTCCTACTGCCGTCGCTAAGTTAAAGGCCGGCAAGAGCGCAAGCGGTAAAATGGGTGCGGCGTCCGGGTCTAGGACGGTTACGGGATACCCTTCGCTATCCGTTACGATGTCCCCTTCGTTGTCGGTTACGAGTCCTCCGTCTTGGGGCATGAGAACCGGATAGACTTCCGTTTCAATCGTGGCAATAGCGTTCGGCTTTTGAAATTGAAGGGGTAATAACGCACTGTAATAATTTTGAAATTCCGTGGTATTCGTTGGCTGTGTCATTAAGTCACCGTGACCGTTGCCGTGGCTGTGTTAGACAAGGAATCTGTTGCTGTGATCGTGTCTGTTGCTGGATGAGTGGCCCCTGCCGTATAGACCCCAGTAGAACTGTCGATTGACCCGCCGCTGTTATTGGTCGAGATGGAATAGGTGATCGTCCCATATCCTCCGAGGGCTTGGAAGTTGACGGTTCCCGTTGAATGAGCCACGGTTGAGGTCAACGGATTCAGAATCATTGGCGTTATGATAATGTTCGCACTCAAAACTTGGAATTGATAATTCGCCGCCGTGGGTGAGAGCGTGTTCGTGTAGGAACCGCCTGAAGTAGTCGAAAGTCCGGCGCTTGTGACTAGGGTATTGGGGTCAATTTGTTGGACGGCGGCTTGAACTTGATTGACGTTCATTGTTGCCCCAATGACGGGTTGTAAGAGTGCTGGAAGTCCCGCAAGGATAGCAGCGAGTTGAGGCGGCGTTGTCCCATTGATTGAAGTGGCTGTGAATTTGATGAAGATGTTTTCTTCCACCACATTATCCCAATAAACCGTAAAAGTTGAACCGTCCGCTTGGGTGATATTGTAGGACTGAGCGCCTTTCATGTTGCATCCTAAAGACCGCTGGTTATAAATCGTTTGGGCAATCGTGGCCGGAGAAGCGACACCCTGTGCAATCACCCAGATACAGTTTCCGGGTATTCCTGGGACGGACGTGGCGGCATTGGGGCTGGTGCTTTGGAGATAATTTTCGCAAAGGATAATCTTTGATTCGCCGGGGATGTTTGAGAGTCCAGCATAAAGCCCGTTAAAAAATCCTTGGCTTGGGATAGCCACTGAAGCAAGTGCCCGAAGCCTGAAAGCGGCGTCCGTTTCGGCGTTGATACCGAGAACCGAAGGCGTCCCACTTGGATTGGTGAAAGATGTTACTCCCAAGACATTCGTAACTGGAACTGTGATTGAAGTTGCACCCGATTCCACTGCCCCAGGGTCTACCGCTTCAAACACGAATCCCGCAACTGTTCCGGCCCCACTGAAAGAATGAGTTGAAACGAGCTGGTATTGGTTCCCTGATGCGTCCGCAATGGTAAAAACGGGCTGGGTAGTTTGATCTTGCCCGTAAAGCGTCAAGGCCTGCGAAACCGTGATCGTAATTAAATACTGGCTGTAAGTGCCGCCCAAACGTTGTATCCAATAAATGAGCGTGTCGAGTTGGGTTCCTACCGCTTGGTTAATGTCCCGACAGGCGTAGAGTGTGGCAAAGATATCGTATTCGTCCAAAGTTGATTGGACATAAATGGCGAGCATTTCGCCGTCCTGTGTGTTCGGCCCCAAGTTGATTTGAGGCCCATAAATGGCTTGGTAGTTGGTCGTCAAATAGGCGGTTATCTCCGCTTGGTTGGCGAGCGTGAGTCCTGACCCGTTAAGTTGGTTTCCTGTAATAGCTGGCATTTTATTCTCCGACTAAAACTATATTTGAAGTGCCCGGAAAAGACGAACTAAACACCGTGATTACGTCCCAAGTCACATCGAAAGCCCGGCTGTTACGGTTCAAAACGTAAGGCGGGCCATTGAGGCCTAAAACATTATTTCTATTTAGTATGACAGAAGCTATCGCGAGGTTTAAGCCGTTTGGATTCTTGCTTCCCAGCCACGAGAACCAGTTGATTCCCTGGTTGATGGCCCAAAAACATTCGCCAAGCTGTAAGGCGATTGCGGTCGTGATGTCCTGGCCGATAGCCGCGTTTTCCACGAGGTATCCTGAGATATTATTCCCGTAGGTGAAGTCACCTGATTGGGAAAGAGTTCGAATAATGTTTCCTTGAAGTGATTGAGAACTCATTGTAAAAATTCTCCTATCGCCGAAGCGTCTGCCGCCAATGCCGCCGCATTAAGTGGAGGTCCACTTGTGCCGGGGGCCGTTGTAACAGCTACCGTTATATTTTGAATATCCGAAATGAGTTGTTGAAGAAGGGTGTTAAGGGTTGTCCCATTCGCCGCCAATTCTATTTTAGTTGTTCCTATCGCTACGTAAGAAGTCCCCGACAAGTTTCTCAAAGCTGGCCGGTTGGCGTCAAAGGAATCAATCACGTTAGGCAGGGATGAAACGCCGCCAAGAATTAAAGCATCCGTGAACGAGTGGAAGCGTGGCGTATTCGGCCCTTGTGTTGATGTCCCTTGCGAAAACCATAAGTCCATATCCCGGTCATTGAATCCGATAATCACTTCATCTCCTTGCTGATAGGGAACCGTAACGCCACCCACGGAACCAAAGTCATAACGGACAGGGCAGTCCACGAGAACCGGATAAGAAAATAGAACTGGTCCCCATACGCCCCCGCCCGTGTCTTGGTAAATGACCTTTTGGTAGTTGATATAAGCCGTTGCCGTTTGGAGTGTGGGATTAAAGGATTGGATAGTCCCAATGGCATGGCAGTTTATATCCAGGTGAATATCATCCTTGCGGAAGTCATGAAGGTCTGAATCCTTGGCTTTATAAAATATCGTGTTGAGTGGAACGGTCATTGAAGCACCTGCAATCCCTGGCTGTTTAAGGGATTATAAAGTGAAACGGTCGTAATGGCTTCACCGCCCGAACTTCCCGAAATGCGTCCATTGTGTCCAAAGGCCACCACTTTAAAAGTCCCGTTCAAATAGGATTGGTCTGAATTGAGTTCCATTTGCTGGGCCATGACTATGCGAGGCTCGAATATCATTTTGCAGTTGACGTAAGTTTGCTCATAAGACGGAGACCCCAAAAGACCCGTGGTAGCGTCAAGCACTTCCAGCCCCGAATTAGGTAGGCATTCCCAAGGGGCCAAGACGTAAGCCTTTCCATTATCGATGAAAAAGTTTTTATTCGTGATTTTGCGAAGAATGGATAGGGCGCTTCCACTGTAAGAGTTCCCGCGCGGCAAGGTTGGATTGGCTTGAAATAGGTTTCCGATTTTTCCGAAAGTCACGGGCGCCATGTAGGTGTTCACGATGTCTTGGATATTCCCCGACTGGAAACTTCCTGCCGCATAGGAAACGGAAATGTTTTTGTTTCGAGTTATCGGGTCTGGGTCAAAACACGAAAAGGTAGTCATCCAGTCCACAGTATCCCGGTTTGAAACGCAGTTTTGAACGTACCCCGAAAACACGAGAGGCAAGTTTGGCCCTTGGCTGACGTACCCGGCATAAAAGTTGATTGACCGTCTATCTGAAAATGAGATGTTATTGCGAACCAATAAAGAGCGCAGGTTATCGGCCAAGTTAAAAACCGTAAACTCGGCGGTGTTATATCCGGCCATAGTATTTCGTTCGATTGAAAAATCAATGGTTAATGGAAAAGCAATCACCTGGATTTGGCCAAACTTATCCTCCACTTCAAGCCGGTAGGTTAATTGAAATTTAGGATTCATACTTTTAGGCTCGATATGTAGTTTTCAAACGTTTGGATATCGGCGGCGCTCAAAAGAAACAGGCCCGAAGCTGGATTGATTCCCGTGGCAGGGCTCACAAAGTCCTGCAAGTTCGTAGGGTTCCGGTCGTTGATAGTAAAACAGCAAAGGCCGAAACTGATTTGATTCTTGAACTGTCGGAGCATATTCCCTAACCCGCTGGAATTGGTTTCGGCGCTCACTACCTGGAAACCGTTCAAAATAAAAGTGCCGGGTGTTTGGGAAAGATTCATAAACCATGCGTATTGAGACTCCCGGTAAATGAGTGTGATTGAAAGCAAAGAACCGTCCGGCAAAGTAACGGTCAAAGTCTGATTGGCCCCCGAAGTTATTCCATTGATCTGTTGCATTAGAATCCCACCGCCGTTAGGGAAGCCGACCCATTATTTACATTCGGGGCGTATTGAGTGACCGCCCGGCCAGTCGCTTGGAGTACCGCCAAGGTATTTACTTCAGTGAATCGTAGTTTCTCAAAGGTCAAAAAGAAGTCCGTGATCGTGTCCGTTTTCTCATCCTGAATAGCCCTCAAACCCGTTAAGGCCATAGTGATAAGAACGCCCCACGGCATTTGAACCCGGTACAAAACAGGCGGAAGTCCTTGGAGCTGTTGGGTCATGTATCCGTAGAGAAGAGAAAACATTTGCTGTTGTTTGGTCTGCATTGGAGTCCCATTCACAAGAGAGTTCCAGGCATTCACGACCCCATTTACCGCGTTATTGATGGCCTGATAGGATTGATTAGCCTCATTGATGACGTTCATGGCCGACACCGAGAAACCCGGCGCAAAAGCGCTGATAGCCCCTAAAACAGCGTTGACTTGGGTGGCCGGCGGAAGTCCAGGCGGGAAAAGATTCGAGACTTCTCCCTTAAAACCGTGGACCGTTACTATTTCAGGATTCAAAGCGATATGGTAGGCGACCGAGCTATTTGTCTGTATGAAGTTTTTCGTCACTTCCGCCTTGAGTTCAAAGACATTCTCGCCCTCGTAGTCAAACATCCATTGAGGCCCGATGCTGTTGTTGTTTTGATCGGTCGGGACGTAGTTAGGCGAAATGAGAGGCGTCACGAGAACGAGATTAGAAAGTCCCGCCGCCGCTTGGGAGAGTCCAGGAATTGAGTTGATGTTAGGGATTCCGTTGATGGCCATTAGTTATTTGTCCCGCTTCCTGAAACAGTTTGGGAAATTTGCCTTCCGGCGTCCATTGTTCCATCATGGGCGGCCTTCTTTAATCTTTGAGCATCCCCATTTCCGTGGACGTTGATATTCTGGTTTATGACTATCCCGCGTTCCTTGTAGTATTCGATTTGATTCCGGCGTCTTTCATCCCTTGATTCCAGAACGTCCGAAACCATTTTGGCGCCCGTGTGACTTACTACAGACCATAGTGAATCCCACTTTTGGCGCATCGTGTCCAAGTGGCCTATTTCAGAACTAGTCAGGATTGCGTCAGTTGGGACTTGGGAAAGTTTGCTGGGGGTCAAAGCCCCTCGCATGAGAGCCGCCACAAGGTCCGCCGAAAGCCCTGTTCGTTCCAAAGTAATGGCACGAGTTGAAACGTCAATATCGGTTTCCCTGGCATATTGTTGCATCGCCTGGAATCCCAAGGTGGGGTCTTTTTGCCACCTAGCGGCCCAGTCCGGGCCTATATCGTGTCCATGTTGGGCAAGACTCGTGATAATGGGCGTGAGCCAGTCCGGTAGACCTTTTCCGGCTCGAATATCAAAAGCTGTCTGTTGAAGTTTGATGAATGAGTTTAAAAGGCTCTCGTTGGCGACCCCTGCTTTTTGGGCGGCGTATTGGTAACGCTCTAAAACTTGGGGGGCAATACCTGAAAGGGTTTGGAAATTGCGGAGGGTAGTACCGAGTTCACCGGAAGTGGAAACGACTTTTTCCAGGGCGACCAAAGCCGCTAATATCGTGGCCTTTGTCTCGATGGACATGGATTTAAGTTCGGAGAAAGCATCGGTCGTTTTGTTCAGCTTGCCGACCGTTCCTTCGTCGCCCTTGAGTCCTAAATTGACGTACATTTCCCCGGCATTAACTGACACGGTTCACCTCTTGGAAAGCTAGTTCCCAGTCCATCCGAAAACGGATGCGGTTTAAAGCTTGAAGGACTTCCCGCGCCCCCATGGTCTTGGCCTGGGCCACGGAAGAGGCGTAACCTTCCTCGCACAGCTTGAAACAAATTATAAGCGGGTCATCGGCCTTTACTTCGGTTTCCGGGTATTTATTATCATCTCGGTAAGCCGTGGTAACGCGACATAAAGGCCCTTCATAAAAGGGTTTAGAATCTCCCGGCCCGCTTCGATACAAACGTCAATGAAGTCACCGCGGGCCTTCATATCCTCAAACGTGGATTTTGTGATTCGAGTCCCACCGTAAGTACACCGGCCCAAACAGACCCACATGGCTTTACCTACTTCGTCATCCGCAATTTGAGCCCCAATGAGGGCGGATATGAACTCACTTAGGTTTTTGATGGTTGGGTCAACCTCAACCGATTTCATAGACTTCACGATCATTTGGAAAAGTTTAAAGGCCTCTTCCCATGGAACTTCCCCCACTCCCAATTTTGCCCCGCTGTTTAAAGCTATCTCTTTCAATCTTCACCCCCCAAGTTAAATTTTTAGCCTATAACCCGGCTCGTGTTACTGAACATGATTTCCCACATAGTCAAGTTTTGCTCGGTGCTTCCTTCGGGATTCGTCAAGGCTTCTGGGGCTTTTACGAATATTCCGCCTATGACCGTGTAAGTATCCTGAATTATAAAGCCGGTTCCATCTCCCATGTTTTTAACAAAAGCGCCTTGCATCAAGACTGTGGCGGCGAAATTTTGTCCAGGCGCATAAGATAAGTTATAAAGATTATTAAAAAATTGGTCGTCTGCGCTACCCCGAAGAATTCGGTATTTCAAGTTAGCTTGGAAGCCGGTAGTATTCAGGGCATAGAGTGAATTCCCATTCTTGCCGGTTTTAATTGCCGCTACGTTATTGGGGAAAGTAAGATAGGCTACGTTTCCGTCCCCGAAATCTTGCAAAACCCTTCCGTTAATAACGTGCGTGTCGTTTCCTGATAATGCGACTGTAGGCATAGAAGTCTCCTTTTACAAATTCACGTTGATAATGACTTGGCCCGACTGCAAGGCCCCGGCGTACTTAACGGCCACTTGGATAAGTGGCGCTTTTCGGTTTGCCCTATCGGTTTCGGATTGCTGACTGATAGGCGAGGTATAAATATAAAATCCTGTCTGAGCGATATTGGCGTAAAAGGCCGTGAGGTTCCCAAAAGTGGTCGGACTATTCCAAATTCCTTGAGCCAAAAATCCATTTCCTACCCCTTGCAGACAAACTTGACGCAAGGCATTCTTAAGCCCCGTCATACCGTCCTCGGTTTGAAGGATCTTCGTGGAGGTCTGGGCCAAGTAGTTGAAGTAGGCCACTTGGATGGCACCGGAGAACCAGAGGATATTGTAAATGTTGTCGAAGAACTGGTTTGTCCCCGAAGTCAAGGTATCTCCGACTGCCGCTCCCGCAACTGAGGTTTGACCGAAAGCCAGGTAAACATCCGCCCCCGCCGCCGTGGCGTCCGCCTGATAAGTGGTAGTGATATTCGGGTCCGGCACGATTCCGACAAGTTGCTTTAGGTTCATAGTGATCGTAGTCAAGGAACCGGAGAAGTCCACGCAAAGAGCCCGCCCCGCGTAAGCCGCCGCATAAAGAACGGCGTTGATTCCTCCGCTTGAAGAATCCTCATAGAAAAGGCAACGGGTTTGAGTGAATGAGCCAGTTCGTATCAAGTCAATCATGCCGCCCGGAAGAATGTCCGCCGTGGCATAGGACACGGGGAAAAACATCAAGGGAAGCGGTTGGACGACTGCGGCGGCCGCCAAGAGGTCCGTTTGCCCAATGATCGCCAAGGTGTGATTTGAAAGAACTCCGAAGTATTGGACAAGGCCCTGGGTTCGGGTGATAGCCGTTCCAATGGACTCTCCGCCTGAGTTGGTGGCCGATGATAAAGTAACGCCCATCGTGTTTGCGGAAAGCGAGAAAAGCGAAGGAGCTGTCCCATAGACTCCGTTCATAGTTACAACCACATCGTTAGCTAGGAAAGTCCCCGTACTGGTAGCCCCCGAAAGTCCAGGAATACCTTGGATAGCTGATTGAATCGTTGAGGCGTTGGCGTTGTAAAGAATCGAAACCGAGTTGTTTCCGCCCCAAGTTAATTCCGTTGCCCCTGTCGCCGGAGTTCCTGATAAGACCAAGGTTTGAGTGGCAACCTTTTGGAGAATAACTATAAGCTGTCCGTCCCCCAAGAGAATGTTCGGATTCTGGGAGAAGATGGCGTTTGCCATTTGGAACGTGCGGGACGTGGACCCGAAATCAATTCCTACTTGCGTTGGTGAATTGTAAAGGGCATATCCAAGTGAACCGAATGTCCCAAGATTCGGGGCCTCGGTAGTGATGATCGCCAAGTTGCTCGTGTTGTATTCATTGACAGCCGTAGGTGGGGTCGCCACCGAGACATTCACGACCGTCGTTAGAGGAAATACTGTCGTCGCCATTTTAAGCTCCTTTAAACGTTAGTTACGATTTGCGGGACAGGGATTTGATCGTAGTAATCCGAGCCGAAAACCTTGTTGGTTGCGTACTGCATTTCAACGGAAATCACGAAGCGCCAAGGGATAGCTGAGCCGTCCTGGGTCGAAAGATCATTGACGGCATGAGGTATCCTGGCGATATAGAAACTGTTTGCCTGTTGCTGGAAGCGTGAATAAGGGCCGTTTAAAACCCGGATGACTTGCTCTTTCTGATTCAAGGCGGATAAGTCACGCGAGAAAAGGTTGATGTCCACGGGCCCGCTGAAATTCGCCCAGCTTTCCGTTTGGTCCCATCCCGGTCCAAGTCCCGGAGGAACAACCGCCCCAGCCGGGTGAAGTCCAGAGGCAAAGGTTTTCAAATTCGGGAACATCAGGACAACCCACATGCCCGCCATAGCGTTTGTAGGCTCAAAGAACTTCTGGTTCTCAAACCAGATCATCGACTTGTCCAGGTTCAAAGTCCGTTGGATAATTTCAAGCAAAAGCATCCAGGGAGTTCCGCAGATAATCGTGGTTGAATCAGTTGCGCCCGTCGAATCCGTTACTGTCACGGTATCAAAGAAAGGAACGGAGTTTGCCACGGTGGACGGTGCCGTATAAAGCCCGCTTGAGGAATTGATAGTTCCTCGACCATTGACCGAATAAACGTAAGGCGCAACTCCACCACTAGCCCCAAAAGAGGCCGTTAGGTTAGGCGCTAAAGCCGATTTTGTCCCCTGGAGTAAAAGGCTCATTCCGTCACCACATTTGGAAGATGCGAGGCGTTTTGGCTATTGTCATCCGTCACGTTCCCGCTGTTGTCATAAACCAAGTTGTTGATAGTCCCCATGAAATCTTGAATAAGCGTATATTCCATGAATCCGTTTCTCGAATAGTCCAGCGAGTTGGCGCAACGAAACTGGGCCTCAAAGTTGTCAATCACCCCGTCGTCAATCGCTAAAATCAGTTCGGGCGTACAAAACAAAGTCCACCACTTCCAGCGCCGTTGCCCCTGTCTTTTGATGTCCAGTTGGCGCGGCTTGTAGGGAATCATCACGCCTCGGAAGTTAATAGGTTCTCCCACTTCATAGACGAAGCCGGTATCCAAAAACTTTCCGATGGAAACAAATGTCATGGGCTGGTAATAGCCTTGAAGTCCTCCCTGCATTTGAGGCATGAATCCTTGATTCGAGTTAATGGGCCGGTTTGCTCCGTTTTGGATGGTTCCTTGCGTTATCATGGGACCACTACCTCATGTGTTATCGAGTCCCGGAGTTGCCCGGTCGCCACAAGAATTTGATCGGTTCCAAACCATTGGTCTTTCCATTCGGCGTAATCGGCGTCAAGTTCTTCCCAAGTCCCGAATCCATTGGAATCAAACGACTCTTTGGAAACCCCTTCGGCTAAAGTGGCGATAGTTTCCATCCAAGGCCGGAACGTGCCCTCTTTGATGACTTCTTTCAGTTTGTCGTCCCCTAAAAGCGGAGTATTCTCCAAGGTCTTAGGCAATCGGGTTGAAAGGGGCATTCTCAAAAAAGACCTGATAGGCAAACCGTGTTCGGGTGAGCCGTATTCATGGGCCGCACCTATCTCCGCATTGGTGGATTTCCCATTCGAGCGTTGTGCCGTTGTCCCTAGAATCCCGATTTTGGCATAGGGCGGATTCTTAGACTTGACCGCTTTTATGAAGCGTTCCAAAGGTTCGAGGTTTATATTGTCCGGTTCAAATTCCATAAATCCTCGTTAAGGTTTAGTGTGGCCGGCAACGGAACCCATGGCCCCGGTCAGTCTCGGTAAAAGGTCCATCAAATAGTCAGCCCCATAAGTGGTTTTCGTGAAAGCCGCGAATACAGGATTCTTGGTGACTTGTTCGGGAATGGCGAAGGATTGCGAGACGCCCCCAACGCTCTTTGATTGTTCGCCCCAGTTGAATTGTCCGTTGAGGCCTTGGGAACTGTTATTGATGTTCACGCAGAGCCGATGAGCTGAAAGCCATAGATAACCTTGGGTGTAAGATCCTTGCTTCAAATAGTTGATTTGGTTGATGGATAGGTTTGCCTGTTGGTAAGCCTTCAAGATGTCCGTGTTAGTTACTTGAGTGTTGATATTCGGCCCATAAGGGAAGTCCCGATAGTAAAAGTTCTGGAAGTCGGTGACGGCCGGATTCGTCCAAAGCGTGTTTCCTTGGGATTGAGTGCATATTCCGAGAACGGAAGACGTAACCGACAAAGGCGTCGGAGTTGTCGCGTCCGTAACAACAACGGCATAATAATAAATGGTATTGGGTTGAAGCGGATTAGGGGCCGCACCGTCAATGATAGTCGTGGCCGTTTGGCCCGTAAGAATGTTGGCGCTTGAAGGCGTGAATGTAGGAGAAGTATCCCGATACCATTGATAGGAATAAGGCGCAGTTCCACCAGTGGCCACTGGAACCGAAAGACTGGCCGTGGTGTCCGTCAAAGCGACTTGGATTGGTGAACCGATTGAAAGCGCCATATTTCTCCTGAAACAAAAAAGGGACGGGACCCTGAATCCCGCCCCCCTTTTCAGCCGTTTAAGTTTTTTTGAGTCTTAGAAAGTCCCCGTGAAGTAGCAGAGTTCCCGAGGCTTGATCGCCTGAACTCCGGTGAACTGGGCATACCCCACGTCTTGAAGCTGGAAGTTGTTCAGGCTGTTCGGGACGGTCGTAGTATAAGGAACCGGCAACTGCATGTTGAAAGTCTTGACGTTGTGGTTCACGAGCATATAGGTGTGAACTGACAAGGCCCCGAAACTGTTGGCTGGAATCGCATAGGCAATGGGCAAGATACCCTTAAATCCGCCGTTCGGGATTTGTTTCTTGAAAGCCTTCTCCAAAATCTCCAACGTAGTCCCAATCGGGAAGGTCGGGGAATACTGAGTTCCTCCCATGCCAATATAGTCGTCTTCCGGCACGTAGAAGTGGGTCGGCCACGCAGTACGGTTTGAGTTGATACGGTAGACGTTCACGAGGTTGGCGACGAAAGTGTTCAACTGGGTCACGGACATGGCGCTGATTTCCACGTTACCCGCCGCTGTGAAGACCGAGGTATCTACATTAACGTTCGGGAGATTCAAAAGCCCGTACATGTTGGATTGAATCGTCTGGAATCCTTGGCCTCCCAAGAAGGCGATGCGCTGAATACCCAAGTCAAAGTTGGTCTTGCGGCTTTCCTCAAGAGTCCCAATCAAATCCCAGTTTCCGGCCTTGGCCGCCATTTCCATTTGGGGAATGGACCAGGTGATTGTCTTGTCCCACAAGTAAACCGGGATTTTCACGGAGTCGATACCAGCATCAACGTTCTCGATGCGGGCATTGTTCTGCGCCATGTTGGAAATGCCAGTCTCGAAGCTGTCTCCGATTTGATAAGAACGGTAGGTCAGAATTTGATCGGACCATGCGCCTTGACCTTCTACGGTCGGGACGTAAAGGGTCGGGTCGATTTCGTAGAAAACCTGTTCCGTGATTTCCCTGGCGATTGTCGTCATGGTGGTAATGGGAACATCGAAGCCGAGGACGTTCTTGATGTAGTCCTCTTGGTAATCGGCGGTCTTTTGTTCCCGCTTATTCAAGATGACAGGTTCCCCCGTCTTGCGATTCCGAATGATGTGACGGAGCGGCTTTCCCAGTTTGTTAAGAACTAATGCCATCTTGCTACCTCCAATTTTTTGACTGCGTTTAAAATCTTTTTTTCAACTTCAAAACTTCACGAATTTTTCTTAGGCCGTGGTACGAGGCACCAAGTTAATAGCCACTCGAACCAAGTTTCCGACAGTCGGCTGGTCAATGAAGTTACCGACAACCACGTCCGAGTTTCCGGTGATCGGGGTTACACCGCCAGGAATCGTCACGTCCAGCATGGCCGGGGCGCCTGCGTTCCCGGAAGCTGTCGCCATGAGCCATTGCGTATTCCCAGATTGAGAAGCCTCAAGCGGTGAACCTGTGATAAAAACTTGGTCTTTCATGGAATACTGGGCGAAACCAAAGACCGTATCGGCAGTTGCAGAAGTACAAGGAACAACGTGAGGGATAGTGTTAAGCCCTTCACCCGCCGTGAAATTATCGGCATTGACTTGTTTCAAGGCTGTGCCCGGAGGAAAGCTGGAAGTGGTGGAATAAGAACCGTCCACAACGGCGGAACGTGTCCCCGTATTCAGGCTTGAGGTGATCTGCCCCAAGGTAGGCGTTTGTTGGAACTGGTTTATTTCTTGCTGAGTTCCAGCGTTCGTCAAGACCGTCAAGGTTGAAGAAGTGGAAGTTGCGGACCCGGCTCCGGTGTCCGTGGCAATCACGGCGAAATAATAATCCGTGGCCGGAAGCATGCCGGTATAGGTGTAAGCCAGGGTGGTTGCGCCAGGGATGAGATAAGAAGTTCCGGCAGTAAAGCCGATGGAGAAAGAAACGTACCACTGATAGGTATATGGGCCGGTTCCGCCAGTGGCCGCCGCGCTTAAAAGCTGGGCTTGAGTTGCGGTAACTTTCACGATTGAGAGTGCGCCTGCGGTGACAGCCATGAGAAACCTCCTGAGATTATGGGTCTAAGACCCTTTCAGGAGACTTGAGGAGGGAGAAACCGGCGATTCCCTTACGGGGTTGCCGATGGTTTCCTAAAGCATTCTGCTTAAACTTACTCCACTACTTTTTTCAACTCCGCTACAATTCCCTGCAAGTGCTGAAGGATAATCTTTAATGCCGCCTTCAGCTTCGGGTCCATGCCTACTTCTTCTCGGTTACTTGGTGGTTCACAACCCGGTCACGTTGCATTTTGATTTCGGGCTGGATTTCGTCATCGTCCATATTGACTTTGGAGTCATGGAGAACATGGGCATTGCGGATGCGCTCAGCCTTTTCCTTGATGCGTTTTTGGTTGTCCATCTTCTCTTTTTCTTTGGCTTCGTTCTCGGTTTTTTCTTTTTCCTTTGCCTCGTTTTCTTTCTTCTCACGCTCAGCCTTTTCTTCTGGCGTTTCGTTTTTGTGAATGTCGTCGTTTCCATCTGCGACGCTTTCCCATTCGGCGTTTTCGTTTTTCAAGCGGCTGTTCTCTTCCATGGCCGCCTTATACTTCTCGTGAAGTTCGCCCACGTTGCAGATGGAGTTATCGAACAGCTTGACCTTGTGGTCCATGTTGGCGTACATATCGCCCGATTCCTCTTTCGCCATTTGCTCGTCGGCGGCATTAAGGACGTTGGTAATCAAAACAGTCTTTTTGGATTTCGGAAGTTCGACTTCCTGCCCCTCGAATCCTTTGAACCCATCAACCGCTTTGCGCTCGAACAATTTGAAAGCCATGGACGACTCCTTTGAATTTGTGACTAAAGCTAATTGCTCTTTCCGCTTCTCGTTATACGCCTGAAATTGTTCCGGCGTCAAGAACCCGATGCTTTTTGACTCTTCGTACCGGGGTATATTCGTAATCAGGATGTGGTCGTATTCCCCGTCCATCACTTCCACATCGTAAGGCGTGGCGTGGTACTCACCACCTGGGGCCTTTCCAGTTATCACGTAGGCGTTAGAAACTCCGTAACCGCCGCCGTTGATTGCCGCAAGAGCCTTTTCGTCCCAAACTAAAATCTCTGCCCAGTGGCGCCCATCAAACTCATTGAAGAAGGACTTCCTCGCCACTCCTTCAATGTTGGCCCCTTTTTTCTTGGACCTTGCTATTTCTTCGCCCTGCTCCAAGGTTAAGTGGTCCATGTTAAAAACCACTGGGACCATTTCCATCGTAGGGTCCATCCGTCGAAGGGCTTCTTCACGGATTAAAAGCATCTCCTCGTTTTCGGGGTAGTTCGCCACCCCTTCGCAAATGTGCATCACGTAAAAGCGTTGTCCGAGGCCCATTTACTTTTTCCCCTCATAAACCGGGGTCGCCGAGCATCGGCAGTTATAATCTTCCCCCGGATTGTTGTACCGGGCCGGTTGCCCTTCCTCTGTCGTCCTGGGCGGGTCATCCCAGTAAAAAACTTTTCCCTTGGCCGACATCTCCGAAAGTTCCTTGTGCCGGTGGCGGGTTGGGTGGTCTATCGTTCCCGCTACTGCATGCCAGTGATACCCTGGAATCCCGGCTTCAACGTATCTTGCGCCTTGGTAGGCCGCCGCGAGGTTTCGGGTTTCGTTCCTCGCTAAGAACTCCGCTTTCGTGTCGGAAACGTTCTTGATCTTTTGAATCGCCTTTATCAGTGAGCCGTACCTATCGCCTTTGAAGTAGGACTCTTTGATTAAGGCCCGAAGGTCTTGGACTTGTTTCTCGGTGAACTTTTTTATGTCCCGTTCGAGATTGTCCTCCCACTCTTCGGAAATCTTTTTTGCTTGGAAGTCCGTGACCTTGGGTTGAATCGTTACGGTCTCGACATTCTTCCTGAACTCTTTATCCATCCGAAAGATTGCTTTGTCAAATAAATCCGTCAAAGAAAATTGCTTCCAGACCTTTTTGTCCAGAATGTTTACAAGTTTTGCGTCTAATTTGTCCAGCTTCTTTACAAAACGGGTTTCGCTGAGTTCGATCGCCCGGGTGATTTGGACTGGTATTTTATCGGTCGCCAAGTGGAAAGTAGAGTCCTTCGATTGCCACCAAGCGCCAAGTTTTTTCAGTTCACGCGATACGGCGGCGTTGAACTTTCCCGAAAATATTCCATTGTTGAAAGTGAGGCGTCCACTGGATAAGGCGAGTTCAATGGCTGGATAGGCCGGCGTTTCATTCTTGATTTCTTCGGGCAGGTTCTCGCCTTGAAGTAACGGCTTGAAGAATAACTCCCACCACAAAGCCTTGAGACGTTTCTCTATGGCTTGGAGTTCAAAGGATGGGGCACGAACGGGCGAGAGTTTGCGGATAATCATTTCAACCGAATTGCGGGCACACGGAACTTTCTTTTTCCATCAAGCTTTTCAGGCTTTCCTAAGGTTTTATAAATAACTAAATCATTGTCTTGGATTCCAGTATCTCTTAAAAAGAAAAGTTCACCTGGTTTCAATTTATCCATAGTTGTCCTAATCACCTTTACTTTAAAGACTTTAACTAAAGCTGCCATTATGAGGCCTTCCTTCCTGCCTTCTCACGCTTGCCCTTTGGCTTTTCGGCTTTAGGCTTCTCTTGCGGCTTGGCTTGCGTGTCCTGTCCTCGGTGATCTAACCCTTTCCTCACGGATAGCGGCGTCAAGTCGAGTCCTTTAAAACGCTCATGCTCTTTCGTGGCCTCGGTCTGGATGTTCACCACGCTATTTCCAGAACGGTCGGGCGGCGCTTTCGGGTCACGAAGTAGTTGAGTGCCTTGTCGGATTTGATCATTGACTCGTGTGGCTTCGGTCGCCAAAGGTTCCGTTTCATCGGGACGCTTGAACAACTTCACGGGCGGGATTCCCTCGGTCTTAACCGGAAAGCTGTCTCCGGTGTTTGGGTCAAATTCCCAACCGCTTCCCCTGGTCTGTTTGTAAATGAGGTTTAACCTGGCTTGATTGGCTTCGATGGTGGCCTTCTCGGCGGCGTCTTTCTTTTCGTAGTCCTCGATGGCTTTGTCCAGCGTAACCCGGCTGATTCCAAGGGACTGCGCCGTCTTGGTCTGATTCCCATTGAAGCTCTTGAGGCGGTCCTTGATGATTGCGTGTTTCAGCGTGTCCAAAGTTAAGAATCCAAACTCTTGCGCCATAGCCTACCCTCCTAGCTTTTTGTACAAATATTGAACTACCGGCCAGCGTATTTCCCCGTACTCCTTTTGAACCGCTTCCTTCGCCTTTTTCCATATCGGCCCATTTTCAACATGAGCCGCCCACGCTTCCTCGTTCGTCATTTCAAAAGTCCCGTGATCGTGTTCGTATTCATCCTTGAGGTTTTCGTAAGTCTCCACATGTTCGGGGTCTTTGTCGTTCTTGAGTTTCTTAAACTCGAACATATACTTCCCGCCTGGTTGGACTCCCACGGCGTTCATAATGCGCTGGAATAGATTGCCGACCGCTTTCCCTTTCTTCGGGGCATCCTTGGCGCTCGGTACTTCGGCAGCTTTCCCACCGCTTTTGCCAGCTTCACCACCTTTCTCATCCGTGGCGGCCGCCGTCTTTTCTTCTTGAACAGTTTCGAGTTCGGTCAAGATTGCGGGTGAGTTTTCAAGCTTCACGTCCATCAGTTTCCCGGCATTCACAGCGTCCCGGTACTCTTCAAGGGTTATATCGCCGCGGTTGCGGGCGTTGTCGATAATCGTGGCCTTGCCCGTCTTGACCGTTTGCTCATCGAGTGAAGTCATCACCCGCAAAGGTTTCCATTCATCCTCAAGGTCTTCGGGGATAACCTGGAATAGTTCAGCGCATCGAATTTCAGCCATCCAAATAACGATGTCACTTGCCGCTTCCCGTACCGTGGCCTCGACCATCATGTTATAGTTTTCGAGGTCTTCCTGGCCGGCATTGAATCCCTGGGCGCTGATACCAAAGATTTTCGTGAGGGGCATTCTCATGTCGGACGCTATTTGAAGCCGTCCATCCTCGCCCACTTCCGCAAGTCCTGAGAAGTTCAACATCCTTTGTTCAAACTTGTCCAAAACGTCAAGGATAGTGGCGTGAAGGTAGTTCTTTCGCCCGTTGGCGTATTGAATCCGTTTGAGGGCCAAGGCCTCGCCTTCAGGGGTCGCCAAAGACTGCTTCCAGCCTTCGATCATGAAAACGTCAAGTTTAAACTCGTCCAGCACTTCAAAAACTAAATCAGTCCGCTTGAGGTATTGGTTGATTGACCGGATAAGGCGCTCGACCTTGGAAGCCTTCCACCCCCGCAACCGTGGCCGCACAAAGCTTGGGACTTCCTCGCCAAACGTCATCTTCACCCGAGTCTTGTGGACCTTCTCGCCGTAATACTGGAACCAATCGTAATTAAGATTCTGTTGCGCCGGGTCGCCTTCATTCACGTTCATGTTATTGGGTGACAGTTCCCACAAGTCCACGGCCCGGAACTCGATTTTAGAGTTTGGCCCTATCTTGGAAAGGTCAAGCGGTTCTTCGGGGTCTTGGTCGCTCACGAAACAGATAATTCCACCCCCGCCGAACAACGAACCCCACTTCTGCCCTCGCATCGAGCATTGGAAGTCCCCACGGCGCTTCATGTGCTTTAAAAGCTTGATAAGGTCTTCTTCGTCCAGTTCGTCGGTCTTAAACGTCACGCCCCCGCGATAGCCGTCTTCCACGGGAACGTCAATGATCGTGCGGACAAGCCCATATTCAACGTAAGCTTGGGAAAGTGTCTGCCTGAATTGGGAAACGAAGTAATAGCGGAGGTTCTTGTTAAAGGTGTCAATATCGGAAAGGATAGACTGTCCCGGCATGTTCGCTGATTGCGGCCCCGCGAAAGGGTTGGTCTGCCAGAATCCCATAGCCCCTTGGACGTTTGAAACTAGGTTTTTATCGTTGATGATCGGATTGCGGTATGTTCTATCTTCACCCACCAATGAGGCCACGTCACCACTAGGCATGAGTATTTTCTTGTACTGGGTTTCAGTTGGCAATTAACGTCTCCCTAAAATACGGGCTTGTCGATTCACCGCTTCCATGCTCATGGTTGGAACTCCCGCTAAGTCGTTATAGGCCCCACTGAAAGCGTCGATTTGGTCATCTACTTCGTCTTTGTCGCCGGTCCAGGAATCCAGTTCCGAGAGAAAGGCTTCGTTCCACGGTCCCCGCAAAAGTTTGATGTTCCGGGCGAATACTTGGGCACGAACCGGGGCCGCCCTTAAAACCTTGTTCTTGGAAAAGGGCTGGGTATGGACAATGAAACTCCCAAGCATCTTGGTAAAGTTTTGCGCTTCCTCTTTCCCCGCCTGGCCAGGATCTTGTTGCTCTTTTATCCTACACGAAACCCCATCCTGTTTCGCTATATTTTTAATGGCCTCGTTCACTTCCCCTGGTTCATCCTGGAATCGCTCGACGTGGGAAACGATGTAAAGCCCGTTGGGATACTTTAGCATTTTTAGGCCCACTGTCCAATCTGGCACCGCCAATCCTTCCCGTGGCTTTGTCCCAGCCTTGTCCCAAAAGCGGATTTGGTCTATCCAGCCTGCGGGTAAGGCTTCCACGATCTCAAAGCGGTTGCGGTCGAACATGTCCCCGGCCGTTGGTTTTATGTTCCAATTTCCCTTGAGAAGCCGCTCCATTTCCACTTTGCCCATTGCAAGTAGGTTGGAACGGTAGGACGGGTCGTTTTTCATTAAAATCTGGTTATCTTCAAGCCGCGCCGGGATAAAGGTCACGCTCTTAGGCTGAATGTCCTCCCCTTTACCGTATTTTTTTATCAATTCTTCCCTGGTGTCCCCCCATACCAAAACCTCGTTTACACGAATAAACCAGCGTATTTTCCCCGATCTTTCTTGAATCGGAAATCCATCTTTTCCTATCCACCAATCCACGAATTTTCTCACCCATGAATCGGGGTCAGGGTTGCAAGTAGCGCGGATATAACCTGGGACGCCTGATTCAGAACGGTTACGGGAGAACATAAACCAGAATTGATACTCGGAAAACATTGTCAATTCATCGAATTGGATAAGCGGAATTTGGCTTCCTTGGAAGTCCAGGACGGAATTGTCATGCTCAAGACCCGCAAATTTAACGGTGGCGCCGGAAGGGAATTTCCATTGAAGATAGGATTCGTTCGATTCACCGTTTACGAAAGGGTAAACTTTGCGGCTCTCGTCCCAAAGTCCTCCAGCGTTTCGGATTTGGGTCGTGGTTCTTCGGAAAATGACGGTCTTGAAGTAAGGATTATCTAGGTGTTGAAGCGGCTCCATGACAATAGCGCGGGACTTGCCACCCCCGGCGGCCCCGCCATAAATCGCAACGTCGGCCGAAGTAGCCCCAAACTCGAATTGAGGCCCAGGCTGATAAAATATCTTTGGTTCGTCACTCAATTTTTCGTTTCTGTGGAAGCTGGACTTTAACGACTTGCACTTGATTCCCCGTCATTTCAATCTTTTCTTTGAGTTTTCCCCTGAATTGTTCAAGTAAGGCGTTCCATGCGGCGGTGTTGGCGCTTTTGATGGTTGAATGAGCAAGCGCGGCGGCCATTCGCTGGATAACCGTTGCTTTGGGATCTTCTTTCATCGCTATCAGTTCATCGAAAGAGCATCGAAGGGTAAGCCCCACAACCTCGTTAAGCTCTTGAATCGTAAGGCGGCGCAAGGCTTTTACTTCCTCAGGGAGCCTAGGCTTTCCTTTCGGATTCCCTGAAATTCCCTTTTGAAATGGCCTACCTTTTCCGGGCACGTTTTATCCTCTCGCTGTTCCGTGGCTGTAAAACCGGTCTCGATCCCATGTCCCCACATCCTGGTAGGTTATGGCGAATCATAGCTTTTTACCAATCGTTACGATCAAATCAACCCGCTCATTCACTTTGGTTGTGGGTTTCCAATTCGGACCATCTCCGGAATGTTCAAGCACTTCCCGCAAAAAATTGATTTCATTCACACGGCAGTTATGGACGGTCTTTTCCCCGAGGAAGGCGTTTCTCCAACGGGCCATGTCTTCCAAGCTTCCTTGAGCTTCCAGGGCTTTATCGGAGTATTCGGCCATTTTGCGCTCGTTTGCGTCCGCTTCACAAATCAATTCTTTAAGACGGTCATATAGAATTTCTTTGATTTGGCGTGATTTATCTTTCAAAGGATTTGCCATCTCTCACCTTCTATCCGTCAGAATACAAAGAACTGTCGTTTTACCCAGTCTCTCCAATTCACGCCATTCAGTTCCAGAAACAGGATTTTCTCTTTCCCAAGTATGAGAATCTTCGGCATAAACCTGGGTTTCGGCGGGTAAGTCCTTAAGCTTTTCAATCAATTCTTTCACTGTCATCTCTCACCTTTCAACCGGGCTTCGGGGAGCGGCCCCAAACTCAAGGCCAACGACGGTCCTTGAATCTCCATACCGCTCCCGGCTTCTCACACCTTGGACGGCCCGGAACTACGGTTTCATTTTATCCGATAAATACTTGTATTGCTTATCGGTAAAGGCGGCGATTTCATCAACGTAAATGCGCTCCCACGGCCTTATAAACTGCTGTTGGGTGTTCATGCCGTAAGCCACGTTATTCATTTGAAAACGTTGAAATGCTTGGCGGCGTGTTTCGGCCATTTGAGCGCTCGATTCACGTTGAAAAACTGGGTCAAAGATAATCCGCAAGGCGTCAAAGTCATCGCCGGTATGCGCTTTTATCCACCAAGCCCATGCCAAGAATCCCCCAAAGAGGACGCAAAATAATAGAATGAAATGGCTCATTATTTTCCCTCTGCTTTCTTAATGGCTAATTGAACGGCCCGGCATTCATCGGTACATTCCCCCGTTACCTCTTCTGAATAAGTCCCATGATCAATGTGGCCTTCCTTGCTACCTTCCGCAACAAGCATTTTCAACGCTTCAAACATAGCGGAAGCCGCCATGCATAAATTAAAATACTTTTTCCGAGCGTCATCCAAGAAATTAGGCGTAATAGATATTTCAACCGTCACAATGTGGTCTTTTAAATCCGTTAAACCTACTTCTACGCATTTTTCACTTATAGACAAAAGCTGACGGTCTACTCCCTCCAAAATTCTTAATGATCTCAAAACCGGCTTAGTAGTTTCTAAAAGATGACTATCGTAAACGTGCCGTTGACCGATACACATTTCTTGAAGTGGTATTTTCTTCATGGTGCAACCTCCGGGGCCTTCTCGACCGCTTCCGGCGCTGGCGGCACTCCAAAGTTAAACACTTGTCCACATCTTACACAAGAGGCCGTCATGGTTTTGTAGAGTTGAACGACCGCGGGCGCTTTGGGGGCCTCGCCTTCCACCGGCTTTTCTTGTGGCGGCACTTCGATTAAATGTGGGATTAACAGCGTGGGCACGATGAATCCTTGGTGGTTGCACTTCACTTGAGGCGGTATCCCTAACAGCGCTCTTTTCACGTCTTGTGGCGTATTCATCATTAAAGCCTTTCCCCTGTGAAAGTGTGAATCGGCTTGTATTCGCCCATCTTGTTCGGTTTTCTCATCCCCGGCTTGCGTCCCTTCATGCCCCACTGTTGCGTGTTCTTAGGGTCTCGCATCTTCGCTTTGCCTATTGAGCCGCCTAAACCGTTTTCGATTACGCCATCGTTTAAGAGCGTTAGGAAAGTTGAGATGCCTTGGTTTATGGTTGCGAGACTCAAAGTAAAACCTCTTGGCTCATCCTTCGGGCCGCTATCTCACCGACTTTACTCGTTTTCATGTGCCGGTCGTAATCCTCAAACTTCACCTTTTTCCACATCCAGGCGTTTGTCCATCGGCAAACGTCTTTTAACTTTTGAACTGTCCAATCAAATTTGGCTTGAGGTTCCTTGTCGAGCGAATTTAGCGGGATGAAGGCTTGGGCGTGTGGGTCGCACCCTTTCTC
>JGI24891J29808_1000393_pt1 | contig 28839 bp, 45 predicted proteins | sample FreactcultuFSWF8_FD_29808 | JGI IMG/M metagenome (IMG submission 29808) | reverse complement strand
GCATAAGGAGTAGATAGTGTGTAAATTCTCGCAGCAATACCTCCACTGATATAAGCTGAATAACTCGTGGAATCCACCACACTCCCAAACATATCGGTTAATGTGAAAGTATTAGCATCAATCCTAGTTACAATCCACGCCATTCCATTGAAATTGGTCATCCCAGTGACATTTGCAATATACACCCAATCACCAGTAGAATATCCGTGAGCCACTGAAGTAACTACAGCAGGATTAGCTTGAGTAATCCCCGTAATGGTTTTGTTGGCTTCAAGAACATACCCACCATTGGATTTAATTCTCATGTAGTTATCGCCAAACTCTAAAGCGTAACCTTGAGTATTGCTGAACTGAAAATTTATATCTCGTGGAGGAGAACTGCTACCCGATTGTCTGCAAGTACCAATATAAGCTAATCCCGCACGAGAGGTCGCGCCACCACGATAATTGATGAAGGCGTTTCGGATAGTTGAACCGCCTTGTCTTATTGCGGGCAAGTCTATTCTTCCCCATAGTGCGGGGCTTATCTCTCCTGTTGCGAAACTTGTTTGAAATGTTGCTATTGTCATTAGAATACTGGAAAGGACATATTATCATAATTCGCTACGCCATAGAACGGAATGTTATTCAATCTCCCTCTTGCGCTTATCCAACTAGCTTGGCGAGACTGGCTTTGTGTGCCTTCATTGCCATCTGAAATTCTCGCTTGGTCAATCATTTTTTGCGCCTGTGCAACTGCACCTTGTAATAAAGGCATATTCATATTTAATGCCTGAATAAAATACACTGACAAAGAAGCAACCATCGCGGCTTGAAATTGACTATCCCAAAGTTGTGGATTAGGTTGATTTACAGTATAAACCGCCTGTGATTGTGATTGATTGCAGAGAATAATCTCACGAGGATTCCCGCTATTATCAGTGTCATAAGAAACAACAAAGGGGATTTGTGCGCCAGTTGCTAGGATAGGAGTGACGATTCCCGTATTTCCAGTCATCTGTGGAATACCATCAAGAGCCAAATTAAAAACAGGAACGATAAAACGAATTCGTAAACTGTCTGATGGAACTTGATAGGAGTATAACCACGGAAAAGGCGGAACTGGCATCGTTGTACCAGTTGGATTCTCAGGTGTGCCAGCAGCAGCTGCAAGTAATGTAAGTACAGCCTGTTTTCTTAGGCAGTTCCAATAAGCAGCACGAGCTAGTGCTTCAAATGTTGGTTGGTATAAAACATTCGCAGTATTACTTTGAATGCTACCTTCGCTAAGAGATGATAGTTGAGTGCGAGAACCAGTTTGCAATAAAGCCCGATTTACGATTGAAAGTATATCTGCCATTGCTAGTCATCCTTATTCCCCAGAATATAATTTTTTCCCAAGCCGAGACATCACATCTTCAGATTGTTCGTTTTCTTCATCTTCATCTTCAGCAGCTATATGAGTGATTTGAAGCTCAACACGCTTTTTAACTCCGTCATTAGTATCTTGTGAAGATACAGAAGTAATCTTGGCGATACAGTGCAAATGCACCATTTCCCCAACTTCAATATCATCATCAAGGTCTAATTTTTGCAGGTCATCATCATTCAAGCAAATAGCAAGCCCGTACGGATAAAGATTTTGCCCTGGATAGGCATTGCCGTCATCATCTAAGGATGGCTCTTTTTTCATGTCCACCATATTAGGAAGTTTTTCCATATTAACCTCTAGTTAGTAGCATTGATTTCAACTTGCCACAATGAGCTATCGCTCGCAGTAGTCGCAGAGTTCAAAGTAATAGCAACAATAATCGGAGCGGCTTCATTTAGAGTTAAAGTTCCTGCAACCCCCATACCGCCATGAGTAGCACCGATGATAACACTCATTTCCTGATAGTTTTGAGTATTAGAACCAGCCGCACCATATTTACTCACATTCGCAGTTAATGCCCATCCAACAGCACCAGTAGTATTATAAACACCTGTAGTTGCCAGTGTAGTTCCACCAGAAACAGCAGACCCAACTACAGCCGTTGTCGCACCAATAATAATTTTAGCAGTTTTCGCATTCGTATTATTCGCGAAATTTCCTGCCGCTAAAAGTGTTAGTGAGCGACCAGCAATATCAAAGCTATTAGCAGGGATTGTATATGTTGCCACTACAATATCACCAGCAGTTGATGCTGGGGAAGTACCAGAACTGAAAAGTTTATAGATATTTCCTGCCTCTGGAGCATAAGCAGTACCATTGCCAAACTGCCCAAGAGTTTGTGTTTGAGTTGTTGCTGCTATCTGTCCATTGGGAAGGATACCCTGTACTTGAAATACTTCGTTACCTAATGCTGCGGTCATGGCTATTTTCCTTTTCCTAGTTCAGATTCATGTTTTTTATAAAGTTCAGCGGTTTCTGTTTCATGCCGAGTGTGCATAGCATCTAATTCTCCTTCATGCCGAGCGTGAAGTTCTTTTTTAGAGCCAGCATTCGCATTATCATGGTAAGAATGTTCCACTTGATGCTTGTGGTGTAAAGCATGATGCTCGTGAATATGCTTATGCTTAGTTTCACGACGCTCATGTTGATGACGAATATGCACAGGCAAGATAGCTGTGCGTTGTTCCGCATTGCCCTCAGATTTCTCATTTGGACCAGCATCTTTTGGCTTAGGAGCAGGTTCTTCAGTAGCTTTCGCGACTGGAGTAACTTTAAGTTTTCCATCCGCATCTTTCCCTAGTTTTTTAGGGCTATACAATCTATCTTCTATGCTCATATCAAATCTCTTTCCCATAAAGGCGTTCATGCAGAGGTATTTTACCCTCCTCTGCTTTTTTCTTTTTTTGGAATTTCTTTAATGTTGTCGGATTAGAAGAATCAGCGATTTCTAACAAATCATTCCTTTTAATCTGCTCACCATTAGAGAAATCAGAATTAGGATGCGCACCAGAAGGATGCTTAGCCTTTTCCTTTATCCACTTTTTCTTACCCATTTTATCTACCTGTTGAAGTTAGAGTCCTAACAATCACATCACTTTTTGGCAGTTGCACTGTGCGAGTAACTTCTTTGCTCTTAACTCTGTTTGACATCAATGGAATACCAGGTTGCCCTTTTTCCAGTGAAATTCTACGAGCATCAGAAGTAGCCTCACCAATAGTCGGCAAATCATTCAAATTGCGATGTTCAGGTAACACATTTTCTTCAGCATCTTTGCGTCCAGCTTCAATCTTATCAAAAAATGTTTTCAATTTTAACTGAGCTGGCTCATTCAGAGCTTCCATTTCATAGTTGGGTTCTCCTTCGTATTCAAACGCTTCACCTTCCATAATCAAAGTTGCATCAGGTGACCAAAAACCAGCGGGGTTTAGTTGCCGATAAGTTGGGATAGTCGTAGAAATAGCCATAAGAAGAACCCTCTATGTTAAGTTAAAATTAAACTACAAAATTGCCTGGGAATTGTGAACCTTCAGCTATATTTGGCTGATTGATAACAACACCAGCAGAAAGCGTACCCGCAGTCATAGGACCAGTCGCAACCGCATAGTTCAGTTTATAGAAGCGTGGTAGAGCTTCCGCTGTCCCCAACTGAATTGGAGGAATTGGCAAATTAAGCGAGAAACCCGCAACCAAGCTAGCAACAGGAATTGCAGCAGTTGAACTCAGGGTAGTATAAGTACCTGGAGTATTGTTAGTCGCACTCACAGCAGGAGCAGCTAGCAAAGAAACGGTTAGAGTTGCCGAACCACCCGCAGTGAAAGTAGTACCAACAGTCACATTGACAGACGGAACTGCGATACCATCGCTAGCACCCAAATCAATACCGATTGGGTATGTTGCACCAGTTGAAATGTTCTTTCCACCAATCATCGCAGGAGCGTTACCAGAGCCAGCTCCAGTAACATCAACTAGCGAACTGTCAGCAGTGGTAGTTACCGCTACTGGGGTAGTATAAGAAGAGAAAAACAGTGAACTGTCTAAAAACATAAAATTAATCCTTTTTCTAATTATTAAGCAACACGACTTTCTGAGTTAGTTAGTGCATCCACAGTACGGATTGGCATATCGCGGAACATCATGGTAGGTTCACCAGCATATTCTTTGTATGAAATCAGAACATTTTTATCGCGAACAGCTTGTAAATCCAAAGCAGAGCCAACAGTACGATTGACATATAGCACTGGGTTAGTCCCAACGCGCGGTTCATTCGGGCTATCTACTTCTGTAATACCAGTTAAGCGTTTGCTTGCAGTTGGCAATTTACGGATATTATTGATAAGGAAAGCGAACAAATCAGGAGGAGTTGAGCTTTTCAAACCGCCAGCAGTAGTTGTAGTATCAATGTTCGCAAAGCGAATGTTGTACTGCCAATTTTTGATAGCCAAACCTAGTTTCCATACGAAATAAGAGGTGTAACCTTCAAAGCGGTTTTGTGAGCTATCATAAAGAGGAACGAAATCGCTCTTATCTTCATAAGTCAAACCAGCTTTTGAGCCTTTTGGATAGATACCAAATGTTGAGTTATCACCCCAACCTACAACCCACATAGAAGCATTGGAGCTACCAGTACCACCACAATCAACCACATTCGCTGCTGATTTAGCAGTTGTTCCAGTAACAGTATTATAGTTTGCAGCCAAACCAGTGAATTGGTTAGGATTAGTAGCTTCATTCGCATAGATTAGCGCAGATGCAACTTGTTGTGACATACCTTCAATGAAAGACATATCTTCCATAAGGCGGAATTTAGCAACTTGCCCCATAAGGTTAGCAACAGATTTATCAACTTGCGAGTACGCAACCAATTCAGCCATACCAAACTGAACTTGAGATGTAAGCGATTTAGTCGCTGGAACACCTTGGTTGGCAGAACGCCAAGAACCTTGTGGCAAAGCGGCACGAAGCGTTACTTTGTGTCCTTCTGGTTCGTTAGCTTCTTGCCATAGGCAATCTGCATGAATTTGATTCGCCTGAGCCAGCAATTCAGCAATATCAGCGATATTACCATTTGGCTCAGTGCGGCGCATATAATCTGCGATATTCAGTAATGTACCAGCCATATTAAAACTCCTTCAAAAGGGATTATCCGTGTCATCACGACATTGATTTTCCAGTTATAAATAATTACACTTTACCATAAAGACGCTCCGTTAAACTAATACTTGCTGGCACTTGCGGTGCAGCTTTTGGAGCTCCTTCAGATAAACTTGGTGACATAGCCGCTCTTGCGAAAGTACGGATAATCGCTTTGTGATTATCCAATCCTGTGCGCGCTAAAATGTCATATAATTCTTTTTGTTGCTCAACCGTTCCACCATGAGTGCGAATAAACTTCTGCGCTCCTTCAATAGTTGCCATTTCACGATTTCCACCAAACTCAGGGTCTTTTTTGAAATCTTCTACCCAACTTTGTCTTTCGGTTTCTACAGCTTTAGCTTGTGCTTCACGAAAGTTATTCATTAGCGTTACATGACGATCAACAAGTGACTGAGCAAATTTCTGTACTTCAGCATGGTCAGCCTTTGTTGTAATTTCAAATTCAGCAATTGTTTTTGTGAAGTCACCAACAACAGCGTCATCAACAACTGCATTTTCAGGGAATACAAACGGCTCATAAACTGGCGGCTCAATCGGAACTTCAACTACTGACTCAACTACTGGAGCTGCCGCATTGTCATTATCAACTACTAATTCAGGGATTACTGGAGCAACAAGGTCAGCAGGAGGTGTTAGGATAGATGTTACTGGAGCAACGGCAGGCACAGCATCTGCCACAACCTCAACCGCAGGAGCAGCAGGTGCTGCATCCGCAGTATCAACAGCATTAGAAATAATTGTTTCTTCAGTCATTGGACACTTCTATGTAACAGATTATGCGACACTTCACAGTGTTGCTGTAAATAACAATAGCTGAATAAAGAAAGTATTTCAAACTTTTTCTCTTGACTTGCACAACAAAAGCCACTTTAGTGCCTAAAGGGAGATATTTATCCCTGAACCAGTATTAAAGGAGTTAAATTTATGTCTGATGAGAAAATTACTACAATTTCTACTAAGAGCCCAGCAGATAGTTCAATCGCAAAAATCAAAGAAGCTGCTTCCAAGGAAATCCAAAACAAGTTTGATGCACAGGTAAAAAGGACCTTAGACGCCGCTAAGGTTTATGCTAATGAAAAAAAAGCATTGCAGGAACTTAAAGCAGATACAGAGCAGGAAAAACATCAATTGGCTGAATTATTAAAAGGATTGTAATATATGGAGTCTCCCATCTCAGAAATAGAAGTATCATTACTATCTAAGATAAGGTGGCTTGGATGGGAGACTAATTTATTATGCCTACAACAGGCTGGATGGGTATGGGAAATTAAGACAGCGCATTTTTCCAATGCGCTGCAAAATAATTATCTCTATATTCGTCATCCAGACCATAAATTGATTGGTAGAGCAAAAATAACTAAATCAGCTGTACTATTAAATCTGTGGAGTATTGATGCGCTTGATTTCCTAACTCATGAGAAAAATCAAAGAATTGCTAAAAAAATATATCAAACTGAAGAAGTTGTTACTATACCATTAAAAGAATTCCAGTATATAAAGCAAGATTTGACTGAAGATGATATTCCACCTATGCTAGAAGCCATCCTAAAAATACAAGCTAATCGTCCTAGGCGCAGAATAGAATTGCCTGAGGCGGAAATTTTGGAATTTATGATGGGAAGAGTATTTTGAGAATTTTATGAAAAAACTATTTTATACAGACCCACTTAAAGCAGTATGGATGGCAAGAGAGTTTGGAGTGGAGTACATTACCACACATTATTCTGGAAAGATTAAGTGGAGTAATTGTTGTGAATTCGCCTATGATTTAATGGATTTTTTTAACATTGGTGAAGATGGGCATGGCGGTACAGAGAATAATGTACTTGCAAGGTATGAAGTCCACCCAGACAGTTACGAGATATTTGAGCCAAGGGTGGGCGATTTGGTCTCTGTTCCGTCTAATGGGTTTGATTTTTGTAATAAATGTAATCCTAAAGCAAGTCATAAATACTGGGTTCTCTTTGATAATGACCCAACTTTACCTATTGGAACACCAGTACAATGTTCAGATGTTAAGGATATGGAAATCCTAAAACGCAAAGGGATAACCTTTGAGATGCCAGAGAGGAAAGAGGGATGTCCCTAGAAACTGCTATTGAAGATTTGGATACTGAATTCAGAAAAATTGCTCCTATTAGATATGCGATAGATGATGAAATTCGCTATCTAAAAACACTAAATAAAGAAGGTGTTGCTAATTATATAAAAAACCGCAAAAATCTTTCAATTCCATTTGTAAAACCAGAGAGGGAAGAGTAAAATGATCGGCACAGGGGAAGAGACAATACCAAAACCATTTTGGGGTACAGAAAATATGGATGAACTGGCAATGGAGCGGAGCAGAGCAGAACATACTTAAATTTCACGATAGAAAAAGTGCTGAAAATGTTATGAAACTAATGGGATTTAAGAAAAACACTTGGTTAGATGGAGTTGTTACTGAAATAACTGAATATAAAGAGTACAAGGAAATTAAATGAAAAAAACAAAGATAGCAACCTTCCTAGATGGCGACCTTCTTAAATGGGTGATTGAACAAGCTCGGAAACTACGAGTCTCAGAATCATCTGTGATCCGCAAATGCGTGGCAGATAAGATGGAGGAAAAGAAGGACGAATTCCTATCTACTCCACCACAACCTTAGGGGCTTTACCCTCACGGCACATCAGCACATAATTCTCAGGTGATGCTTGCTCCAAATCAGCAATCAAACGAAATCCGACACTCTGTTTCCCGCAATTGAAATTCGTAGTGTTAATTTCACCAGTAAAAGGCGTATTGAAAGCCGAACAATAACACAACAAATCATAGAAAAACTCCCGTCCACCTAGCGTTCCCATCACTTCTTGCATTAATTTGACCTTGTTATGGGTTACAAACTCATCCTGTTGCCTTGCTTCCGCAATATGTTCAGGATTGGAGGCGTTATACATTTTCTTCTTAGTCATAATTACTCCATAATGATTGAAGATTTTTTAGGCTCTGAATTACGCTCAAATTCTTCTAGTTTCTCCATTTGCATATAAAGCTCGCTTTTCGGCAAAGGTTTTGATGTAGCAGTTTTATGTGATAGCCAACGCATAGCTTTCAATTGATTAGCAACATTTTTGTGTTCTTCAATTTTTGTTATTTTATATAAATCAGCAGAATAACCCACTGCTTCATCAAGACTGGTAAGCAATGTGTTGATTATTTCTTTTTCATTTAATTCGGTCATTCTACTTTCCCTAACGCTTTTAATGCTTGTTGGACTTTCATTTCCTGTGTTGCTGCTTCCGCTGCTGCACGAGAGATAATCATCTTATGAACCAGTTCCAAGCAATCTGCGATAACCTTAAATTGGAAGTTCTGCTGATGATGAACTAATGCTCTAGCTGCCATCATAGCCCGTTTAATCGCTTTAGAAAATTTCATTGTGATTTCTTGTTCGGTTGGCTCTCGCATTAATTGTGTCCTTAATGATATTTTTTCTCATTTTGTTTTTATATGGTAGCAAAATGTATACAGAAAGCAAGAAGTTTATTGCCCTAGAATAGAATCTAAGGCGTTTTTCGCTCCACCTATCTGGGTGTTCGAAAGCACATTTGCTGCTTGCGCCCCAGTCTGAGCTGCGGTAGCAGTTTGTTGAATCTGGCTCATTTTTTGCATCTGAGCTTGCTGCTGTGCTGCTTGTTGTCTAATCGCTGCTACTTCTTTAACGCCGCGTATTATGGAAGCAGGATTTCCCATTGACTCGCTTACGACATCAATCACATTATCCATATCAATTTTATCCTTAGCATTTGGGAAAACCGCTTCTGCATTACCCACTAGAGCGAGAAGCCTCTCGATCCCCGCTACTGCATTTGTTCGCGCCGCTATGGAGAACATCGTGACGAAATCCATCTTAATCGGAACGCCCTTCAAACTATCAGGCATTGGCGGGATCATGTTCTTGCGCTGCATAATGGCGTAAATGCGTTTTAGCTTCGGCTCTAGGCTGTCACTCACCACATTTTCCACTACAGGTCCTAGCACCGCCATTGCCTCGCTAATACGCTGAGAGATTTCTGTTGCCGTCCGCTGGTCGCCCTTTAAGTTGGTGATAGACATAAACACATCGTTGAAAAAACCACGAGAAATTCGTTGTTCTGTGATGGCTATATCATTTACCATAGCGTTCAAATCAGGATTTACAGTATAAATAGGGCGCAATCCTACGCTAGGACTTAAATCCTGAACATAAGTAATATCCCCAGGTATTGAACTACTTGGTTGGTTTTTCATTGATTTATCACCAAGCAAAGGTGGATCAACCTGCTTTGCTATTGCTTCCGCCTTTTTAGCCGCCTGAACCTGTAATTGCTTTGAATCATTCACCACATCCATACCAGGCGACCGACCATACGGATCATTGCTCGCTGTGTACCATCGTGCCACAGTAAAAGGGCATTCCACAAACCCACGAACAGACATAGGATAAGGCGCACCATTAGCATAAACCCAATAAATCTCACGCCAAGCAAAGTTGCCTGGTATTTTACCAACATTACCTACTCCAATGCCAAAATTAGGCTCTATTGCATGTGCGATAATACGCTCTTTATCTAATCCCGAACCCTTTTGTTCCCATAAACTCTTGATTTCAGCAGGTGTTTTATCAATGCTAAACATATCAACTGCTTGTTGTACAGTCATTAAAAAGGTGCGATATAAGCCATCAATTCGCATAGTAGCACTTGAAGAAAGGAAATATTCGCCAATAATCGGATTATAGCACCTAATTACATCCTCTGCATCCTCATAAATGATACATGGAGCAGTGCCGAATACTGTATTATCTTCGCATTCTTGGCTGAAAGAGTTATAAAAATTACTAGCCGCTAAAACCGAGTAAATACGCTTTTCAGTTTCGTCAAACCATGCCTTCGCTGCCGCATCCATTGCGAAATTCTCAACTGATGGCTTCATCTTGAACCATTCACGGCTTGGTGAAGCCAATCCAGTCATTAGACCCGCAGCGCATACCCGTGCGCAATAAGTAGCATGTGGATTGATAATGGAATTGTTTAACTGCGCCCCTCGCATTGTGTTGTTTGGGACTGGAAATCCGCCCGACCCTTGGGTAAGCATCGTAGAACGCCTTGGCAAGATATATTCAGCGCAATCCGCCCAAACTAAACTCCACCAACTCTGCCGCCATGAACGCAAGCCAGCAATCCGTGTTTCTAAATGACTGCGGAGTAAATCCCAATCTCTGCGGTCTTGCTTCTTACTTTCTAATATACTTGGAGTGGCAATCTGCTGTGCTAATAGCCCAACAGAAGATTTAGTGTAAAAACTATCACCATTATTTTCTTTCTTCGCCATCTTTTATCCAAGCCAGCCGCACAAATCCATGTGGGGCAAATTACTGTCTGTTAAATATCCGCACCATCAGTGCTAGGAGTAGTAATATCATCTATCTCTTTGATGCAAACACCCTTTACATAACCATGTATGGTTTCATACATAATTAACTGCCAACCATCTTGACCAATTTTTTTCAACTCTTTAACAAATGTCAAATAATTGCTATTCGGTGCTTCAACTTCTCTGTAATCATATTTTGCCATTTTATCCTCCAAAAGTTTTGCTGGTAGACGGAGCAATGCTCAATCCAGTAGGTGTTGTGCCAATAGTTGAAGCATAAGCACCAGCAGCTGAACCCTGTCCAGAACTTCCCTTTTTACCAGCATTGGCAATTTGTGGATTCGCTAGTGTCGCAGGTGCTGCTGCTGGAGGAGGAGCGGGAATTGCGGCGGGGGATGCTGATGTTGGCATATTATTTACCTTTCTTAGTTGGCAGCGTCACATTGCCACGAGCGGCATCAGCTTTGTTAAATTCCTTAGCTACCTTGATAGGAACTCCAACCTTCTTAGCGAAGGCAGGATTATGAGCCGCTGCCGCCATCAGATGTTTTTGCGATTCAGATTTACTTGGCATCTTTTATACTCCTATATTCATCTCGTTCTTTTCTAGTAATAGCTACCATGTCATCCTTCTGACGGCAAAGTATATAGCAATCCAATTCAGGAAAATCCTTCAAATCCTTTATGAATTTTTGTATTAAGTCTTCTCTCATGGCGATATATTACCGCTTTCTTCTGGGCAAGTCAATAATTTTCTCTAGCTCATCTAATTCAGAATCTAATATATCAAACAATGGTGATGGTGGGCAATAGGTTATCTTCTTCATCCACTCAGGGGGTATTGGTGTTGGCTCTTGCGGTTTTCTCATTTTCTTTTCAATGGGCTAAATGGATCATATTTGCTCTTGTGCTGATGCTGCCCCATATTGGAATACGGATTCTCCTTAAAAATCGGTTGTGCAAAACTTAACATCGCACAATCCATTTTATCTGGACTTCGCCCCAACTTCACTTTGACATCATACTTCGGCTCTAATATCATACTATCACCCTTAAACGCATAACAAGTCTGTGTCAATTCCGCTAATAATTCATCATCCTGAGGCAATACACCCCCCGCCTTAATCCACTGAACAAACTCAAACGCCATCTCAGCTCGCTTATTCGCATAACGGGGACTCGCAGCCTTCCCAGCATAATGTATTCCTATAGGTGAATATCCTAGTAGATGCAACTGATCAATCCATGATCCACCAAAACCACCTGTATTATCAACAAAACACGCATCCGCCTTAATATCCCGCCAATGCCTAGCTACTATCCCAGCTCCCTGTATTCCATCCAACTGCCGATATTGCTGAATCGGGGACATGAAATTCCCCTGCCTCGTGCATATCGTGGAAGAATTTCCACTCCACATAGGAACACCTTTGCGCCGAACATAAATGCTCTGAAACTTAGTTGATACACACCAAATCTTGCCTTTGTAATACACTTTCTTAACATCCCTTTTATGAACACATTTACCATGTGAGTGAGAGCTTTCATAAATAACGAAAGTATCATGTTTGCGAATAACTTTCCTATCCCCAATATAGAATATACTTCCTTTTGCTTCTTTCGTTCTCTTAAGACCAGCGCATCCTAATTTAGATAACATTTCATGAATATCATCAGCCAACTGAGGGCTTGAAGTAATATAACTACGCCCAGTGCCATCCTTTTTGCAAGTACCATCACCTAATAGAAATGAATCAAGAAAATTTCGTATTACTTGCTCGCTACCGTTTTTAATCTCATCTGGAACTTTCTTATTATAAGCACCAACTCCGCAATTATTCTTAAGATATTCCCCGATAGGGGCTATTGAAAATTCAACTTGCTGGTCTTGCATTCCTGTAATACCACATTGAATACCCATTCTTGTTAAAAGCTCAACAATCATATCCTGTTTCTTGCCTGGATTCTGAGCAATTAAAGTTCTCATTCTTCCATTTTTGCGCGTCTCTTGATACACGCACCCTTCACTAACAAACCAACCAAGCAATAAAGCCCAATCCAAATAATTAAATTCCCATTCCCTTTTTCGTAATCCACCATTTGGCATCGTTACACTAGAATTAAATTTTATAGTTTTTGGACTTTTTCCGCTCCACCCATTAACTTTCCTAATTACAAAATTCTGCGGCAAATCACTGTAAGTCTTAAAAACATATCTATCACTTGCTGGATGCGAACGAACCAATAACCTATGGTTATCAGTAATGCAAAAATTCAAATGTTTAGATTCCAATAGGTTCAATTCACCATTAAAATCATAACAATGAATTTTATCTATCGCTTCCCAGCTCGCTTTATCATGTTCCATAGAGAAAACTTTTTCATTCCCGTGCAGGTCTGGAAATAGCTTCCATCCTTCATTTGTGAGTATCTCTGTATCATCGGAAAAACAGTCCCCACCTTCCCTAGCAACATCTACACCAAGCACAATAGCATGATTCTGATATTCGCCCAGCTTAATGTGCTTTTCCATCGCCTCCCTAACTTCCTCATACCCAATAAGTGAGTTCAAGCTGCTATTAGGAAACTGACCCAATATGGAAATCTTGATGAAATCATTATCGCGTCCGTAAATTTTTATTTGCTCCCTCGCCCACTCAATATCAACACGAGGCGAACGCATCGGATCATCAGGGTCGCTCGTAATCTCTCTTATCCACCACAAATGCCTACTCGTAGTACAAGCAGTATATAGCGGCCCACTCAAATGCGTAGGGTTTCCAGCCTGTAATAACTTACCAACCTTAGCAGATGAAAGAGCCGCCTCAGCACTAGACATAATAGCATTCGGCATGGAGCTGGATTCATCCAGAACAAACATGATATGGTCGGCGTGTAACCCAGCTAGCGTGTTACCTAAAGCATTATTATCCGAACTTTTCGTCCATGTTCTAGCACTAACAAACCAAGTCTCAGGATTGGATTTCGCATATATCCGTGTCTTCGTCCATGTGAATAGCTCTGTGAATAAAGGGGATTTCCCCATCCATAACGCTAACTCCTTCCATAAACCATCTTTCAGATTCGCTTCAGAAACAGAGGTCACCGCTATATTCGGCATCGGATAGCAAATTAAAAAATGAAGTGTCATCCATGCTAAAGCGGTCGTATTATGCGTAACAATAAAATCATTCGCCAAATAACATGATGAGGAATGTTCTACAGTTATACACATAACATCTTGTTCACCTACAGACTCAATCCTGTCAATGTATCGCTTCAAATATCTTTGCTTGGAAGCATTATCAGCAGGAATCCACCTATCAACTTTTCTTTTAATTAAAAAAGGACAAAAATCAGTTCTAATAGTTACACGATAGCAATCCCTGCAATCTATCCGTTCGCCATCTTTGCCATAATAAAATGCTTTCTTAACTGTATCCTTTATCGCAGCAACTCCCCCAAGCGACCTAACCAACCAAACAACATCATCTGCTAATTGCTTGGAAGTAGTTCCATACTCCATACTACCATTATCTTTTCCAACGAACCCATCTGTGTCCATCAGCCCCGTAAGCAAATCTTTTCTTTGCTGGATAGAAGCATACTTGTAACAATCAGGAATAAATCTATTCTGGCTATTAACTCCAAGTAAACCTATCTTACGCAAACCACTAGATATACCATGGATGGTTTTTGAAATTGACTGATTATCAGTTAATGTATGCCCCCTTCTAATAATCTCTAACCTAACCTCGTCATCAATACCTGTGTAACGCCCGCTCTCTGCACTACCATCACCAATCCAAACACCCGTAACATAAGAATCTATTGGCTGATGTGAAAACGGAAACTGAACAGCACTGTGACGAGGTATCTCAAATTGCCTACCTGCCCACTTCCCATTCTTTACACGAACTCCACGCTTGATTATTTCTTCAGTGGAAAGCGTAGACCATATTTCTTCAGTTTTCGTATCTCGCTGATATGGGATTTTATGCTTCCTCCGACGCTCATCCGCCCCCCTTACAGACCACAAATGCTCACCGCAACATTCAGTAAACGAACCATCATCAAAATAAACGCGGTAAGTAGGTAATACCCCTCTATCATAAACAGCAGATACTCTCGTAGGACTGCCATCAGGCGCAAATACATAATCACCAACCTTAATATCACCCCATCTGGTTTTCCCTGTCGGAGTGTCAAAAATCATAGACTTAGGTTGCGCTTTTCCAACGCCCTTCGCTGCCTTCATTCCAACACGCTGATGCTTGGAATACGCCATCAATGTCTCTACCTGCCAAGCATCGGGCTCTACACCAAAACACTCCCGTACAAATACTACAGGATTATCCCTCCATACCCTTATCCTATCTACCAATGCTTTGCTCATGAATCCGCTTCAATCACAAGTGGCTTAAAACTATCCAACACAATCTGCTCTAGCGAAAACTTACCCTCAATAGCTACCGCTTGTTTATCCCCAAATTCCTTCGGTGCAATCGCTCGCAATATCTTAAACTCCGTATCAACAATCAGCTTATCACGATTCACATCCTTGCTGCTATGCCCTGTCTCACCCTTCGCTACCTTCCGCAAATTACAAGCCAGCGTATAAACCCCACCCAGCCTCGCATTCTCTACCTGCTCCTTCGCCTCTGGATTCCTACCGCAGTATTTACGAACACTGGAAACTTCAGGCATGCCTTTGCGTAAACACACAACTTCCATCGGCTCACCAAACTCCGCAATGTGCAAACAAATATCATCAATCGTCTGCTGCGTGATTATCTTGCTTTCTCGTGGTGCTTCCAACTCTGTCGGACTGCCCTTCTCTGAATAATACTTTTCCAACGCCATTTCCTTGCCCTTCTGAATATATGCCTCAGTATTCCTCGGTGGTGGTTTCTTAGCGTGTGCCATGCTCACTCCTCACTTTCACCCCATTAACCAAATAATAATCCCCGCCATCAAGCGTTAATAAATATGTCGGTATCCGCTTGTTATACTCAATATCAACCTTCAATACCTGCGTCTTATCAGATACCATGTTAATCCTATGCAAATTCCCTAACTTTCTATTATGACTTGGCAGTGTGAATATCTCCTCATCCAAGTCTCCAATAAGCGTAAAATTAACCCCAGTATAATGCGTGTGCAGCGTCACCTCAGCAGTTCGATTGCTTTCCTTAACTCGAATACTTGATACAATACTAGTCCCATCAGGCGTGCTTACAACATCGCCAACAATAATATCCTCAATCGCAATAGTTCCAAGAGGTACAGAAATTCTCGTGCCTTTAATCATAACTCAAATATATGAATTATAACCGTATTAGTCAAGCTGTTTTATGAGGGTATAAAAGGGTATGTTGGATCTTAAAATTATGATAAAATTTAAAAACACTTTTTCAAATCGCTCACAAAAAGTAAATAGAGTTTTAGTTGTCCGACCATGGGGGGGGAGGGGGGGGTACGGGTGGCATCCTATAGGGGGAGGGGNAACAAAGCTCACAAAAACAATCACATATAATTGCTTTAAGTATAAATTAGTTTGGCTTTAATCATCAACCAATAAGAAGGGAATAAGAACATGGAAAAAGTACAGCACAATAAACCAAATCAAATAAACATTTACGAGCTTGACGCAGAAAGGATTGTACTGGCAAAGGCAAGCATGAGAAGGTTATGGCATGTTGCCCAGATGCAGGTAAATTTACTTGTGATGTTGCAAAGCAGTACGGCTTGCCATTGCCTACAGTGCAAGAGATTCTGCGCGCTGCGAAGAGGCGCGACGGAAGCTATGAGCTAGGCAAATGGAAGGTTGCCAGTGTTGAAGAGTGAATGATGTTGCAGAATTGAACGCATTGAGAATTTGCCAGCAGCTGAACCGGATACTGCTCGCGACAGCCTAACCACTGCCATGATTAGGATATATCCAGTTTCGAATGGTTCGCATTAGGATATATCCTAAAGTCATCCATAGGCGCAATTTCCCAGATTATGGAAAAAACGGGGTTTATTGTTATTTATCAATAGGATGTAAAATAAATTACATTTTATTGCATTTTGTGGTTGACATAATGTTTTTATGTGCTATGGTTCTTTCAAGGGGGCAATAAAGCCACCTTACAACAGAAAGTTAAAATTATGTTTTATCAAGTAACAGCATTATATAAAAATAACGAGGAAGTCGGTTATGCCGAGGGCGAAAATTTATCCGATGTGAAAAGAGAAGCTCGGTTGCAAGTGCCGAGCTTTTATCCAGCGAATATGCTGATATTAAAAGTTCTTAAAAGCAATGGTTATTAGGGGAAAGTAACATGAGGGAATCAGATATTTTATACCAAAATGGCAAATTTTGGGTGATGCAGGATAAAGGTTTATATTCTGTTATGGTTGACGGGACAACTCACTCAACAAGCATTGATGACCGAGCATATGAACATCTTGACATTGCACAAGCTATTTGTGACAGGCAAGCTAAACGCAATCTAACATGGTTGAAAATTGAGAATATATTTTTTAATCGTGCAAAAACAGCATAACCAACCTCCACAAACTGCAATTAACCCGCTTCACGGCGGGTTTTTTGTGTCTGCACCTATTCCACAAGTTTTTTATGTGAATTACGGCAATCTACACGGATTTTATGTAGAATTAACCAACTCATTACTGCATATTCTACAAGAAAAATCTGTGAATTATCCTATTCTACATAAATTTTATGTGGATTGAATAATTCCACAGTTTTTTTGTGTGAATTACAAAGAACGCAGGACAAGGAATTGTGCAGATGTGGCTATTTGAGCTTCTAACCCCCCTTTTAGGCGATTGGAGTGTTTTCCATAGTCACCTAGCAGATGCAGTGCTTACAATGCTGCAAGTGCCATTAGAATTAGAATTTGGGGCATATAATCGCTGGTTAAGTTTGTGCAGTTAATATGAGGGATATTTTTATTCAGTTTTTAGGGAAAGTAGCGAAATAAAAAAATGCTACCTATTTGCTACTCCTTTGCTACCTAAAACGCTACCTACCTAACCTATTATAATATATATATTTTATTATTATTATTAGTAGTAGTAGTGGATTATATATGAACGGGGTGTGTTATATGTGAGGGTTCATCATCATGTCATCATCATATATATATAGCTTATAAAAAAGTGCTACTTTTAGAATTTTCGCTACTCTATTGATAAATAAGGAGAAATCACGACTTTTTGCTTGCTACCTGCCACTACCTTTTGCAATAAATGGCGAAAACCCTAGATTGTTAGTTGCTACTCCGCAGAAATGCTAGGGTTTCGGGCGGTTTTTTGCCTTTTAATCTGGCGATACAGCTTTCGAAGCCATGTTTTGTATATAAAACTACAGTATTATTTATAGCGAAATTATATAAATTAGCTATTGTTTTATTATTGTTAGAATTATAATTTATATATACATCAAGAGATGTTTTGTAAAAAATGATTGACATTTATATTATAATGGCTATAGATTTCCGCAGCTTTATGAATTTCTTATAGAGCATAACCTATACATAGAAAGCGATTTATGAAAATATATATTAAAGTAACTAGCGATGGATTATTGCCCGATTGTGATTTTACTAAAACCTATAGTGAGGCGCACCGCATGAAATACTTAAGTTATAATGCTTTGCTATATTTAATGAATGAACATAATATAATTATAAGCAATAACAAAAGCAATAATATATTAGCGGAATATAGAGCTATAAAAGGTTTAAGTAAAATTGCTTGTGCTTCACTATTCGGAGTAAGTGGGTTAACTATAACAAATTGGGAAAAAAAGGGAAAACCACCACAAAGAATATTTGATATTATAGGAAAAGAGTATCCTTTGCTTATAAATCCTGCATTAGCATATAATAACGAAGAAGAGGAAGAAGATAACGGGATATAAACGGGAATGGCGGGGAGAAATCCTCGCCTAACCCATTGAAATATAACGAATAGTGAAAATAATTGAAAAAAACTGCATTTTGTTCTTGACATAATCTTTTTTAGGCTTATATTCTAGGTATCGGACGCAATAAAGCATCCGACTTAACGAAACGAAAAGGAACATTTTATGACAACCGCAGAAAAAATAAAAAATGCAATTTTAAAAATTAAAGATGAAAACCCAAGCATCTTTGAAATGCCAATAGAACAATCTCGTCCAATTTTGAATTTATATACTGGAAAAACGGGATTTCATTTTTTAATCACAAATAAAAACGCAAAACATATCACCGGTTGGTCTTCCCGCATTAAGGTAGTGGCGTAGGGGTTAAAACCTGAAAAAATTCGCCACAGCTATTTCAACTAATAACCAAGCAGGGCGGAATTAACCGCCTCCCCTAAAACTTAACAAAACGAAAAGGAACATTTTATGAAAAATCATAAACATTATGAAGACGAAATAACCGAGCGTCACACCGTAACAATTTTATTCGCTGATGGTAACACTGTGACCACTGGCATAAATGGAACACGGGAAAGCATCACGGCTTATTATGTAGGTAAATTTTTTAACTTTGGCACTGATGGCGATAAAATGGCTAAAGCCATAAGTGTTAGATTTTTAGGGGAGTAACGAAAATGAAAAACCATAAATACTACGAATTAGCATATCGCGCACACGGCAACACCAGCTTTTCACCAGATAAGCGCGCAGAAAGCTTTTGCATTGGTTTTGATGTTGATATAGCCAACTTGCAAGCAGCAGGCGTGAGTGCGGGGAAAATCGCCCGTTATGAGGCATTAGTTGTGCGACACATGCAAGTCAAAAGCCGATGCATTAGCTCTATGATTACAGGCGGGGCAAACTTCCCAGTTGCCCGCGCTGAAAAGGCGAACCGAGCAGAACATACAGCAAGCCAAGCTGCTACTGATTATTATGACAAAATCGTAAGAGAAGCCAAACAAGAAGCCTATTATCTAGCACACCCAGAAGCCCGCCCAATTATGACAGGCGATGCAGACGCACTGGAACGCTTGCGCGATAGGATGGCGAAGCTGGAAAAGGCGCAAGAAACTATGGTTGCAGTAAATAAGATTGTACGGAAAAGCCCAGTTGATAAAGCTGCGCTTGTTGCATTGCTTGGCACAGAGCAGCGCGCCGAGGATATTTTTAAGCCTGATTGTTTTGGTGGCATTGGTTTTGCTGGATATAGCTTAACGAATAACCGCGCCGAAATTAACCGCACGAAAGAACGTATTGCAGAGATTGAAAAGCGCAAGGCGACAGTTGCTAAGGATTTCACAATTAACGGCGTAAGAGTTCTGGAGAACACGGAAGCAATGCGCTTACAGTTGTTTTTTGAGGGCAAGCCAGCACAGGCGATGATTGCCACGCTGAAAAGCAACGGCTTCAAATGGTCGCCTAGTAATGCAGCGTGGCAAAGGCTATTTAATGCGAACGCTATTCATTCATTTAACCACTACATTTTACCAGCATTAAAAGCACTATAGAAAGTCAAAACCATGAGAACACTAATCAAACACACACCAAAAAGAGCAACAATAGAAGTAATTATGCCAATGAAGGGGGATATATGATTTACCATTATTTTGAGGAGTAAAAACAATGACTGATTTATTTGAAAAAGAAAAACCCGTTACACTGTTAGAATATATCGCAAAACTAAAATGTGAGCATGGCGGAGAATATCCGTTTGATTGCGGTTTTCGTGATGCTTGCGATGAGATAACAAAATTTTTGGAGGATTGATTATATGTGCTATTCAATAGGCTACTACCGAGAAGACGGGGATTTCGCCATTTTGGCGACTTTGAATAACAACGATGCTTTATTAGGCGAGAAATTATTTGAAAAAATGAAAAATAGTATTTTGTATAATTTGCAAGGATATTACGAGGAAGAATTAGAGGCAATAGAACGGCAGGATTGTGCGGACTATGTAACAATTGAAGAGGAGTAGAGCATTTATATGAGCACCGAGGAAATAGCATTTTTTAGCGTAACAAGTATTTTAGCAATCGCCTTAATCGGGCTTTTATTTGGATTAGCGAGGGTAAAACAATGATAAAACTTAACGAACTACACGCCATTAGCTTGGCTGCAAGCCATGAAGAGGCCCGCTATAATTTGAACGGTGTGCATATTGAAAAATATATGGACGGCAAACATGGGCTTATTGCTACAAACGGGCATATAATCGCGATGCTTCATTTGCAGGCCGCCCATGAAATCGTTAATAGCTTCACGATCCCGAATGATGATATTGAGATTTTATTGTTTGTGGCAAGAAAATATTACGCTGCTAAAGCCAAAATTGATTTTGAAAACAGGAAAATTGAGCTTTTTAATGCTGAAAAATCATTTTTTATAATGGAATTAAAGCCTATTGATAGGGCTTATGTCAATTTTCGGAATAGAATAAAAGATGCATTAGAAGCCACGCCATCTGTTGCGGTTCAATTTAATGCGAAATATCTTACAGTTTTTGGCAAAATTCACGAAATTTTGAGGGGGAGTGAAACTATAACCATCCTGCCAATTTCACCTAGTGAGCAAGCAATTATCACTTTTTACGATTGCCCCGAGTTTCAAGGGCGAGTAATGCCAATGTGGAGTTAGAACAATGAAAATAATTTATTTTATCCTATCATTTGTGGTTTTGAGCTTTATTTTTATGCAGCAACAGGCATGGAATGAAATACAAGATGCGCATAAAATCCATGTCAAAACCAGTGGCGAAATGACACCCGCCGAAGCAATAATTTATCTATACGCAAAGGAATAAAAAATGATATATTATGAATTTATGCTAACTTTTATCAAAGAAGTATTTTATCGCAAAGAGATAGAGATTTTTCGCGTTGGAATGACCAATGAATATGGAATTAGAAGTGTATGGCGGTCAAGAATAAAAACACCTGATGGCGTGAGTGGGTGGCGTAAATACTCCAAACGAAAAGGAGATAGTATAACTATGACAACAGCACAGATGCTTGATATTATTGATAGAGCGAAATTATTTGTTACATTTATGAAAAACGCAAAGGAATAAGAACGATGACTATAGAAATTAATGATAATATAAGGGGATGGTGGCGGGATTTTCCATTTGATGAGCTTGAAACGTTGGACGATGTAGCGGAATTTGAGCGAAAAATTACAATTGCAATTGACGGGATGCAAACACAACTTGATATATTTGATATGGAGGGAAACTGTGACGCTATAAAATATGCTAATATAAGAACAGCTTTAACAAGCGCGAAATCAGCACAGAAACTTTGTGGGAAAAGACGCAAGGAATTAGGAAAATTAGAATATGAAGATAAAAAAGCACATGAAGCAGAAATCCAATTGCAGTTTTTAGCAGTTTTTGAACGCATAGCAACAGCACTAGAGGCGCTGCATTAGCAATGATTAACTGCCCTAATTGCGATAAAACTACGCTATTTTCTGAAGCATACTCGTGGGAATATGGCGGATATTATGCAAAAGTATTTTGCAGGTGCAAAAAAGGCAATATAACCCTAGGTTTTTCTTATAATAGCAAATTGAAAGCGGAAAACCAAGCGATAGAAAAATGGGATGAAATAATGCTTGCATGAAGAAATTTTACTATGTAGCGTTCTATAGGCGAAACTTACGAAGAAGTCATGAGCTTCGGACAAACAGTAACGGGCTGCCCGTTTCGCCACCATAGCCCCCGTTTAACTCGTAAGGCAGAATATGAACCATATAGAAGATTTTTTGAACTTCCTGCAAAAAAATGAAATAGCACCAGCAAACCCCGCTGATATTGTGGCGGATGATACCCGCAGATATTACACTGTTGAAGGCGATAAGCAGGGGGTAAAAAAAGCCTCTTATGCTTTAGCTATTAATGGTGATTTTGCCTATGGTTATGCAACATCAATGCGAAGCGGAATTACTTACAGCTACACGAGCAAGTCAGATAAAAAGTTCAGTTCAGAAGAATTAGCTGCATGGAAAATAAAATCAGCCGAGGCACGAAAAAAGCAGGAAGCGGAATTGCTAGAATGGCAGACGGAAGTGCAGAAAATTGCTATTTCGCTGCTCGCTTCCTCACAACTAGCTGTTGATCACCCCTATTTAGAACACAAACAAGTAAAGTCATATAAAGGCGTAAAATGTGGTTATTGGGAGCAAAGAAAAAAGGAAAATTGTATATTTATTCCATTGCGTGATGAAAACCGCTTGGTGTGGAATATCCAAGCGATTTTTCCAGAAATAGATACGGAATTAGAGCGTGATAAAGATTTTCTTTATGGCGGCCGCAAGCAAGGGCTTTATTTCTCTATTGGTACGAAAACTGATATTTTGGTAATTTGTGAGGGATATAGCACGGGTGCAAGTATCCACGAAGCTACGGGACATACTGTAGTTATTGCTTTTGATGCGGGTAATCTGAAGCCAGTAGCACTTGCGATTAAAGCAAAGCTTCCCGATGCCCGCCTCATTTTTTGTGCTGATAATGACCAATTTAAGCAGGAAAATACTGGAATAATTAAAGCAAATCAAGCAGCCAGTGCTATTGGTGGTGCGGTGGTTATTTTCCCAGAATTTGCGGATGCAGACTTGGAAGGTAAGCCCACAGATTGGAACGATGCAGCGATATTATATGGCAAGGAATGGGTGGCGGAAAAGATATTATCAGCAATCAAACCGCCGACCGCAGAAATTACGCCCGATGATTGCCCTATAGAATTTGCCCCGCCCGATGCTGGATATGGAGAAATGCCTATAGAGGATGCACCACAGCAGAAACTTGTACGGAATAAAAAACCTCACAAACTTTTAGAATATAATTATCCATTTTGCGTTCTTGGCTATAATGGTGGAACTTATTATTATTATCCTTATGGCGAGAAGCGGATAGTAAGATTAACGCCGACCGCCCACAATATGTTGAACTTCTTTCAGCTTGCACCAGAGGAAGTTTTGCTTGCACCGCATAGGGATGCTGGCGGAAAATTGCTAGGAACGCAAGGGCAGGTTGCACAGCGAATTGCAAGCCTTATGATGGATTATGCAACCGAGCAAGGGATTTTTGTAGAAGAAGATAAAGTGCGTGGGATTGGTGCTTGGTTAGATGAGGGGAGGGTCTTTTTGCATTGTGGGTCAGAAATTTATATCAATGGCGTAAAAACCGATTTTAATGATATTCGCAGCGAATTTACATACATAGCAGCAGCGAAACTGGTTACGCCTTCAGTGGATGCCCTAACTAACGCAGAGGCTCGTAAATTGCGGGAAATCTGCGAAACAGTAACATGGGAGAAGAAATTATCAGGGACACTTCTATCTGGTTGGCTCGTTATCGCCCCGATATGTGCAGCGTTGCAATTCCGCCCACATATTTTTATTACAGGTGAAGCAGAATCGGGAAAATCCACTATTCTTAACAGAATAATAAAACCAGTTCTAGGGAAAATTGCCCTTTGCATGGATGGAGGAACAACCGAGCCTGCAATACGCACCTCAATGGGCTATGATGCTCGCCCGCTGATTTATGATGAAGCCGAACCCTCGCAATCAATGGCAGGAGTAATTGAATTATTGCGAAAATCAAGCACAGGGTCAGTGGTAAAGAAATTCGGACAGCAACCATTTAAGGCGAGGTTTTGTGCTTGCTTGTCAGGCATCAACCCGCCGATAAATAAGACGGCGGATGAAAGTCGTATTGCGTTTATGAAAATAAAAAAGAACATAAAATCAACAGCTATTGAAGATTTTGCAAATTTGCTTGATGTAATTGATGAAACTATAACCAGCGATTTTGCGGAAAGAATGCTCGCTCGTACTTTGCAGAATATGAACTCATTACTTGCGAACATTAAGATTTTTCAGAAAGCGTTTCGTTCGTGTAATCCGCAATCAGCTCGTGCTAGTGAATTGATTGGCACGATGCTAGCGGGAGTTTATATGCTCGGGCGAACTGATATAATTTCTATGGAAGATGCACTAAAATTTATAAAAGCCCATGATTGGAGTTCTCACACGAATATACAGGAAGACAGCGACCCGATACGGCTTTTGCAACATATTATTAGCTCGTTAGTAAAAACTACTGGTGGGCAAGATATTTCTATTGGTGAGCTTATTACCAGAGTTTCTAGTGGTGATGAAAGTGCGAATAAATTATTGCGAAATCATGGAGTGCGAGTTGAGCGAGAATATGTATCAATTGCCACCCGCTCGCAGAATTTGGCGAAACTGCTAAAAGAAACCGACTGGGGTATGCGTTGGGGAAGCACGCTAGCTGATATTAAAGATGCAACAGTGGTGAATATAGAGTATTTTTCGCCTCTCGTGAAAGCTCGTGCTGTGCGATTGCCAATATCGCTATTTATTGATAATGAAACCAACGAAGAAATAATAGAGTTCCAATATGGAAATTAAACTTTTTGATGACCAGCAAGAGTTGCTGCAAATGGTGCGAAATAGCATCAAGCAGGGCAATAAATCCGTGCTTATGCAAGCTGCAACTGGCAGTGGTAAGACTATTGTTTCTGCTGCAATGGTAAGGGGAAGCTACACAAAAGGTACTCGCTCGCTATTCGTTGTGCCACGCAGGGAGCTACTAAAACAGACCAGTGCAACATATAACAAATATGATATTCCGCACTCTTATGTTTCTGCTGGGATGCCATTTAACCAACTTTCTCAAGCATTTGTTTCAACCGCACCTTCACTAGCTAGAAGATTGGATGTTTTACAGAATATAAATCTCCTAATAATAGATGAGTGCCACATCTCAGGCGATGGAATAGATAAAATCATAAAGCATTTTCATGGGCAGGGTGCAGTAGTGGTTGGTTTAAGTGCAACACCAACTAAATTATCAGGTAAATCAATGGGAGATTGGTTTGATGATATGGTTTGCGGTAAATCAATACGCTGGTTAATTGAAAACAAAAGGTTGAGTGATTATCGTTTATTCATGCCGAGCCGACCAGATTTGTCAGGAATAAAAATGCTTGGTGGTGATTATAATCAGCACCAACTGGCCGATAAAATGGAACATGATAAAGTATTAATTGGCGATGCTGTGCATCACTATAAAACTCATGCGATGGGTAAATTGGGCGTAACCTATACCACAAGTAGAAAGCATAGTGAGATTGTAGCGGAAGAATTTCGCAATGCGGGAATTGCTGCAACACATATTGACGGCACTATGGATGATGCAGAAAGAGCAAAAATAATCCGAGCTTTTGCGAATAAAGAATTATTGCAACTTGTAAATTGCGACCTTTTAACTACAGGTTTTGATCTTGCTAGCAGTGCAGGCATTGATGTGTCTATTGAGAGCTTAACGGACTTACAGCCAACACAATCTGTCGCGAAACAGTTACAAAAATGGGGTCGCTGCCTCCGCTATAAGCCATACCCAGCCTTGATTTTTGACCACGCAAGCAACGCTATGAAAATGGATGGAACGCCAAACCACTCGCTACCAGATACAGAGCGAAACTGGAGCTTACAAGGAACATCTAAAGGCACTCGTGAAGGTGTGGAAAAGGCGGTTAGCATTCAGTCATGCGAGAAATGTTACTGGACAGCCAAAGTGTGGGGACTTACTTGCCCCCAATGTGGTCACACTAGGGAAATTAAAAGCCGTGAGATTGAACAGGTGGAAGGTGAACTTGTTGAACTAGACAAAAATATGATTATGCAACAGAAGGCACAGGCACGGCAGGAGCAGGGGAGAGCAGAAACTTTGGAGGATTTATTAAAAATAGAAAAACAGAGGGGTTATAAATCAGGGTGGGCTTATATAACTTTTAATTTAAGAAAGGTCAGGCGATGACCAGAAATTTGTCAAAGATCGTGCGTACAAACTTTATGAGGAAGAATTGAAGGTTAAAAATGCAACATGATTTATTTGGTAATTCTGTTATTCAAAAAACCTTGCCATTAGGCTTGCCATACATGGGAAGCAAACGAAAACACGCCGATACTTTAATTTGTAAAATGCTAGAACAAAAACCTAATGCAAAGTATTTTGTGGATTTATTCGGCGGGGGTGGTGCTATGTCCTTTGCGGCATTGCAAAAAGGAATGACTGTTTTTTACAATGAAAAACAAACGGATTTGGTAAATTTTATAGAGTTTATTTTTGAGTGCATCAAAACCCCACAAAGCGAGTTCGGTATTTTCCCAGCCGAGTATTACAATTTTATCACCCGTGAGGAGTTTTGTAAATTGCGAACTGAAAGCGGGAATTATGCACAATTCGCAAGGATTTGCTATAGCTTTGGCAATAATCAGAAGAACTATATGTTCAATTCAGAATTGGAAAAAAAGAAGCATTTAATGCACGATGTGGTAGTTTTTCGTGATATTGAAGCACTGGAGCAGTTGAATGATTTATTAAAAACTGATATAAAAATCAGCAATCTAAAAACCATAAATGACAGGCGTTTAGATTTTGGCAGTTATATCAGAAATGCAGGAAAAAGATTAGACTTGCAGCAGTTGGAGAGGCAGCAGCAGTTGGAGAGGCAGCAGCAGTTGCAGAACTTGGAGAGCTTGGAGAACTTGGAGAGTTTGCAGCAGTTGGAGCAAAAAATCAGCTTCACAAATTTTGATTATAGGGATGTGAAAATCACCACACCAATAGAGGAGACAATCGTTTATTTTGACCCTCCTTATAGGGGAACTGCCAAATACATTGAAGGTTTGAACCACGATAATTTGGATAAATTCTTTGCAGACTTGCCTTATTTATCTTTCATGAGCGAGTACAACGCTCCCTTCAAATGCGTACAAGAAATTAAAACCCGCAGCACATTGTCATCACAGGGGAGCTGCCCAAAAATAGAAAAACTGTATATTAACCAACACAAGGAATTATTATATGAGTTGTATTAAATTTGAACCTTCCGATGAGATTTTCCACTCGGATAGCCATGAAGATAAAGCCTATATCGTGGGATGGCTGAAGGATAAACAGCTTACTCACGAGGTGTTTTATTTACAAAGGATAAAGAAGATGGCACACTGCGGTTAAAAGCGCGGCGATATTTGAAATTGGAGTTTTAGAGATGGCAACCGAAGAGAGTAATATCAGTGCCAATATAATGATTGCTGCTGCAAAAAAACGAACAATGCTTATGAAAAATCCACGAGGTTTTTTTTATACAATTGCAAGCGTCAGAAATTTACTTGCTGCGATAAAGAAAAGAGACTGGATTGCTATTTTTGAAGCAATTAAACGACTAGTAATTTTATCTGCTGGTTTAAGCATTAAAGGCTCATCAGACCTTATCGGATGGAAGACAATAACTATAACAGAAAATGATATAGGTCGTCAGATTGCCATCTTTACAGCGATTGAAGTCAAGACAATAAAAGGCGTGATAAGACCAGAGCAAGAGATATTTATCAATAATGTAATCAAAGCTGGTGGCATCGCTGGCATAGCTCGCTCGCCCGAGGATGCTATTCAGCTTCTCTCTGAAAATTAAGCACGATGAAGTCGTTAATGATGCAATCCAATGCGTGAGCCTTTGAACAATCATTTTTCTGTGCCACCGCTTCAATAAACGCTATATTTTCTTTCAATAAGCTGAAAGACCTTGTTATTTTTGTTCTTCCAACTGGCGGGCGACCTAGTTTTTTCTTTTCCATATTATTTTCACCTTTTTGTAATTTTGGCTATTGACATAAGTATTATATTAGCATATTATCTTAAATGTAGAGTGATTGCAAGAACAAAATGAAAGGGGATTTATGATAGATAAATTAGCTAAATTATGGAGAGTATCGCCAGATATAATTTCTATAAAAGGAGATAACCTCACTGTCAGTGGTTCTCTTTATTTACAAGGCATGGCGATAACTGCTCTGCCCGATAACCTCACTGTCGGTGGTTCTCTTGATTTACGAGGCACGGCGATAACTGCTCTGCCCGATAACCTCACTGTCGGTGGTTCTCTTGATTTACGAGGCACGGAGATAACTGCTCTGCCCGATAACCTCACTGTCGGTGGTTCTCTTTATTTACAAGACACGGCGATAACTGCTCTGCCCGATAACCTCACTGTCGGTGGTTGTCTTTGTTTACGAGACAGGGCGATAACTACTACCGATGTCAAGAAACCTTCTACTGATTTTAAGCTAAAATTAACTGCGTCTATAGAGTGCAAATTTAACTTAAAAGGATTTACTATCGCTGATGAAATTTTAGTAAAGATTATATCTAGCAAAGGTATGGTTAAGAAAGTTATTATTTGGGGGCAAAAAACTTTTTCTTATCTTGTAACAGATGGGAATGGTAATTTCTCTCATGGAAAAACCATCGAAGAAGCTCGTGAAGATTTGGTTTATAAGGTGGTAGCAAAATTTGATGGTGAGTTA
>JGI24891J29808_1000392_pt1 | contig 28951 bp, 27 predicted proteins | sample FreactcultuFSWF8_FD_29808 | JGI IMG/M metagenome (IMG submission 29808) | reverse complement strand
CAGGGATTCCCACGTGGTCACCCACCGTAGTACTAATCTGCCGTTCAACTGCTTATGTATGGCAGAGCGGACGGGATGCCCAGTTTTCAGCTGACTGTGGCAGTATGTGCTAAGTCTCTGAACTTTTTCCAATATAATCATCGATAATTTTCGCGATAGTTCGAACACAGTCAATTGAGACCATCGACGAGAAGAAAGCGCATCACAAGACATAACGACTAAGAGATCAAATTGCAAAAAAACGTCATGATCGCTAGAACGCATACATATAACACATCAAGATCAAAACTCCTCCCAAATGCTCAATGATAAAAAGAACGTCCAACTCGCTTAAATTGAGCAATGCAACCCCTTGTACGCTTCACCACTGCCGCGCCATGATCCGTCGGCCACGACTTCAAATCTGGCCTTGCAGCCTCTCTGTCTGACGGCTTGTACACCACCCCCTCGTAGCCAAGGCAGAAGGTTCTTACATTGACTGACATCGAATAGTTGTAGATGAGGGCAGCCATCTACCACGCTTTCGACACCTTGACCTGTGACTCGGACACATCCGCGGACGGAGAGATACTCCAACTCGAGAAGATGAAGACCGATGCAGCGAAGACTTGAGTCGGACACTGCTGAGCCGCAGAATGCAAGATCGAGATGTGTGAGGTGAGTAAGGCCTAGTGAGAGGACTTCGGTTGCTGTGTCCGAGAGCGCACAGCAGAAAGACTACATATGGTCAGCAATGGTTTGAGGATCAGACAGATGCTGAACATACCAAATCGAGCTCCTTGAGCCCTCGAGCGGCGTTCGCGATGCCTACGATCGCCTGATCGGTCAAGTAAGTGCAGTCGGCCAGGACAAGCTTTCGCAATCGCGGGAAGTTGTACAGACCCCAGTGCTGGAAGCCTTGGTCCGTGACTGAAGTGCAACGCGTCAAATCAATGCTCTCGAGTCGGTTCGCTGCGTGTGCAGCTATGTGTGCCATACTCCTATCTTGCACGTGTTTGCAATAGCTCAGCGTCAATCGCTTGAGCCCTGGGGCTCCAACAACAGTGCCCGGAACAGGCTGGTCTACCTGTGGAACCACTACATTACTGTTGCCGCGTTTCGTTGTAGGGCGGCGTGATGATGAAGCCACAGGAGGAAGCAAAGGCGCTGCCTGACCAGGGGGTGGCTGCGGTACAATCCAGCCAATAATCCGCGCTAGGAGATTATCACCGACTTTACGGCAGTTGCTGAGGTCAATGTCTTCTAGACGCTTGGCACGATTGACGAGGTCCAGAATGCTTTGGCCAGTGACGTCCCACACACTGCGCATCCTCCAGCTACGCACACTTTCGCCGCAGCATTCTACCAGTGCGGCGAAGCCGTCGTCGGTTACATGGAAACAGTTGTTTATGTTGACGTGCCATGCACGAGATCCTACAAAGGGACAAATGGCCTCTTTCAAAACGTGATCTGTGACACGGCGATTGTAACGTGAGAGGTCGAGATCCTGAATAATGTCCGGACTTGTGGTAAGCAGACGAGTCCAGTGTGGAGAAACCAATCTGAGACGCATCAGATCAGGCAGATCAAGATTCTTGAAGACCTTGGCAAGAACGGAATCTGGGAGAGGGCCTCGTCCTGACCGGCTTGAGGGTCTTCCAAATACACTGGGGCGTCTGCTGATAGGTCGCCGGGTTTCGGATGCAGGAGATAAAGAAGAGAAGGATGTTCTCGGCTTCAAGGGAGATGATGGAAGAGCGCGGCCTGCGGAGGGTGGTGAAGGTTGGCGATGCGTGGGGTCGTGCATCACAGGCTCTGGGGAGGGAGGTGCTAGAGAGCTTCTTCTTGACTTCGCGCGCACATTGTCAATATCGATACTGAAGAAAGGGTCGGGATCCATGGGTTCAGCTGCCACGGGAGACATGTCTCGTGTAATTGCGCTCTCAGTCTCTGTGTTGCTGAAAGTGACCGTAGGCACGCTCTTCTTCCATTGATCTTCTGGCGGCAATGCGGACAAAGCCTCGACGGCAGAAGGGGCGTCTGGCAAGATGATATCTGTGTCTTCGACTTCTTTCAATCGACGTTTGGCTTCTTGTTCGACTTGTTGGCGCAAGTTTGACGACCAGTTCCGCCAAAGCTCATCTAGAACTTGACCCGTGATACGCAGGCACTCGACGCTATTGATAGATCGCACGGTAGCCGTTCTCTTGGGCGCTAGTGATAGACTGGTGACTTCGCCAAAATATTGGCCAGGCTTAAGACGAGCTCGTACACGCTGCACAGGTAACTGTTTTCCTGTCATCTCATCGGTCTTGTTGCCAGGAGTCTCAGTCACCACCTCGACCTCGCCGCGAACAAGGAAAAAGACGTCTCTTCCCTGTGAGCCTTGAGTAACGATATCTGTAAAAGGTCCAAATGAACATGGCTGGGCATTGACGCCTAGGAAATGAAGAACCTCGGCCGGCAGACCAGCGAACAAGGGTAGTTCTTGTAGAATTTGTCGAACAGTCAAATTGGCGTTTCCCAGGACACTGTTGGCGGCTGCTTCTGCAAGGCTAGGACTAGGAGACTTTCGACGCTTGTTGCTATCATCTTGGAGACCCACGTCCTGCATGTCGACATCGCGTTCGATAAAATCACGCGAGCGCTTGCGTAAGCCAGATGTGGGAGGTGCTGTGACGCGCTCCTTCTTCAATCGTTCGAGAATAGCCAGGCGCTCTGTGGCCTCGTCACGTATGGCGCGCTCGACGGTAGGGAAAGATGGCAGGACCTTTTGCAAGTCTTCCTTGTTCAGCTTCAAGACCAGCGACCGCAACTGAGCAATGATGGTAGCGGTGCGTGGGATGTCCATCAGAATGCCAATCTCGCCAAAGAAGGCGCCAGGCTTCAGTTCGGCATATGTACTCTCTCCATCTCTTGACGTGACTCTGAGCGATCCGCGGACCAGCCAGTACATGGCTTTGGCGTCATCGCCTTCGGTCAGGATGTATTCATGCGGCTGGAAGAGTTGCGGGCGCAGGAACTTCCCAATGGCAGCGAGGAAGGAGTCCGGGGCGGAGGCGAAGAGAGGGAAGGAGCGCAGGCGGTCGGTCAGCTCAAGCGGTAGGCCATGGATGGTCGAGGCCGTCAGCGGCGAGGAGCGGATTGGACGACTGGGATTCGATTCGTGGTCGTATGCGCGGAGGAGAGATAGGGGATCGCTGGAGGACAGAGCGGACAGAGGCTGGTGCCGACGCATTGTTCAGGTCAGGCACTTGCACTCGGCGGGAGAGGGGTGGAGGGAAGCAGGAGACGAGCACGCGTGCCCAAGGTAGTACTGCGTACTTTGGTACGTGCAATGTACGGAGTATGCTTCGCAGAAATTGAGAGCTCGACTGTGCACGGGCACTGGTCGGCGGGGATGGCGGTGTAGCTGGATGATTGACAGTTGCTGTCGAATGCCTGTGCCTGTGGTGGAGCAGCGGCCGTATGGCTTTGAAACAAGAAAGCGCAGAAACGGTGATGGTTGCTAATAGTCACTTCTGGCTGCAAGGCTGGCCATTTCCTTTGCTCAACGACCGACACGCTTCACGACTCTTGCAAGAGGGGCTGAGATGGCTATGACGCGCAAAGGGGACACGCTGTGGAATTGCATGATATTCTATTACTAGATGCTCTGAAGTAGTGCATACCTAGCTTCCGAAACGCCAGCTCGTCACCGTCTTTCTAGAGCTTCCATCTCACCGCCTTGGACGTCTAGCTCCATGCACCTCACCTTCCGTCGGTATCGTTTCCCCGGCTTCTGAAAGTCGCTCTCTCCCAGCTGTCCCTTCGCCATCACTCCCGATCTCTGCTCTTCGGAGTGACGATGAAAAAGATAAGCTGTAGGTGCGGAACGGTACGAGTGACTTCCCGGTGGCAGTTTCAGGCGCTGACGGGTCATGACATAAACCCAGCGCGCGAGTCATTGCCCAGATCGTCAGGGATCCACGCGCAGTTTCAGTCTTGACGCGCAACCTTTCGTGTTTCTTTGCTCCTTCTTGATGTGATGCTAGAAAGCCGTAAGTTCGAGCCTTTCTAGACAGAGCATGTGCGGTCCAACACAGCCATCTTATGGATTAAGATCTCATTGACTATCCGATAACACGTTTCGTCGGCCGGAGCCAATGTCCTTTCCTGAGGCTTACTGACAGGCAGGATGCACGGGCACCCACACCCCGCACTGGTCGAAGCTTGATGACTTGTGGATTCTGCTGGATCGGGGTCCAGTCGAAGTGGTTGATGGTTGATCTGTGGGCTTACGATTTGAACTCCCAAACCATCACCCTGTCGCAGCATGTCTGCTAACCCGGACCCTTCTCCAACCCAGTCGCCCTCGATATCACTACCAGGACAATCGCGTCTGCCCTCTGCCTTAAGCCAGCCAGCATCGCTTTCGTCTGCGCAGCCTCCCGCCCAGTCATCGCCATCTGCATCTTCGCTCCCTGTGCCAGCCTCCGCACCGCTACGCGACCCTCATGGTCGTGTCCTCAATCCTCGATCATGTGTGACATGTCGTAAGCGCAAGGTCAAATGCGACAAACTACACCCGTGTTCAAATTGCGCTCGCGCACACATCGAATGCGTCTTTCCCACCCCGGGAAGGGCCCCTCGTAAGCCACGCAAAGTCAGCGATTCGCGAGATGCCGAACTGCTGGCCAGATTGCGTCGTCTGGAGGGTGTCGTTAAAGGCCTTGGTGTAGATATTGCAAATCCTGATTCGCTCCCCGACCCGCTGCCCGAGTCCTCAGTAGAGGCTGCGCCTTTGGGGTCTGGCCCATCGGATACCCACGAAGCGACCCTTCCTACTGTTCGCGAGTGTCCAAATCCGCCGGATCAGACACAGACCAACAAGCACGGCAACGATGATGACGAGTGGGCTGCGAAGAATCGATACATAGACGAATCTCGCAGTGCCAAATTCGAAACCAGATTTGGCCGTCTGGTCATCAATGAAGGCCGTTCGCGATATGTGAACAACTCCTTCTGGGCCAACCTCAGCAACGAGGTAGAAGACCTTAAGGGCATATTGAACCAGAACACCGACGATGAGGGCGATGATCCGTCTCCAGTTCAAACTCTTCCCGATCAACACCATGGCTGGATCTTTAGTTTCAGCTCTCAGAATGTCGACCTCCTGTCTTTGCACCCTATTGCTGGTCAAATTGAGACTTACTGGAACGTGTACAAGGAACGTGTGGACCCTCTCGTCAAGGTCTTGCACATACCGACCATCGAGCCTACCGTTTTAGCTTCAGCTTCTCATCTCGCCAATCTATCGAAGAGTTTCGAGGCCTTACTATTTGCCATATACTACGGTGCTACTACTAGTCTTTCAGAAGAGGATTGCATAAACAAGCTAGGTGAAGAGAAAGGTCTTCTTCTGTCTCGCTATCGATTTGGTGTTGAGCAGGCTCTTGCTAGAGCAAATTTTCTTACGACCGAAGAAATGATGGTGGTGCAAGCAATAGTGATATTTTTGATTTGTCTACGCAGAAACAATGACGCGCGCGTCATCTGGACATTAACAGGTCTTGTCGTTCGCATTGCCCAAACTCTTGGTGTGCATCGAGACGGTCTGCATTTCGGACTGCCGCCGTTCGAGATTGAGATGCGCCGCCGTCTGTGGTGGCAGATATGTATTCTCGATGTACGCGCTTCTGAAGACCACGGCAGCGATCCTACTATCAGTAAGTCTATTGCGTCTTTTCGTGGGTGTATAACTAAGTGAATCAGCCGAACAAGCCTTTGACACCAAGATGCCACTCAACATCAATGATGAGGATTTGGATCCTGCTATGACTCAACTACCTGCTGAGCGTCGAGGCTGTACAGACATGTCATTTTGCCTAATCAGGTTTGAAGTCGCCAACACCTTCCGTCGCCTCAATTACATTCCGCCTGGCGAACCTAGACAATGTGGAGATTTCTTTGCTTCAGTGACTCTCGAGGACAAGGAGCGCTGGATCAACGAATGCCACAAGCGACTTGAAGAAAGGTACCTGCAACACTGCGACATGACAGTCCCCATCTATTGGGTTTCTGCCACGGTCGCTCGTCTGATGATGAGTAAAATGTGGTTGATGATGTGCGTTCCCCCCAATTTCTTGTTACCTCTGTCTTCTAACGTGAAACACAGTTACCATCCTTATCAGAGAAAGGACGGCGGCAAGAGTCTTTCGGAGGAGACTCGAGAGAAGCTCTTCATCACGAGTCTGGAGAACATTGAATATTCACTACTAATGGAAACAGAATCGCGGACAAAGAAGTGGGAGTGGCTTTTCAAAACATACATGCAGTGGCATGCGCTGGCCTTTCTCTTAGGTGAGCTTTGTCATCGTACGACTGGAGACCTAGTCGATCGTGCGTGGTCGTCGGTAGAAAGATGTATCGGAGCCAATTGGAGAGAGACAGCTACGAGAGATGGCTCTCGCAGTGGTCATCTGTGGAAACCACTCATGAAGCTGCTTGCCAAGGCCAGAATGGCGAGGTTCCAAGCGATCCGGAAAGACGAAGAAATCAAGCAAGCGACGCCGCCAGGCACATCTCCGGTCATGCCCAAACCACGCATGGTTAGAGCCCCACTCAGTGCAGCGCAACTGTCTCGCTTCATGCGCCCAGCCGCATATGGCACACAGCCCTTGGACTCGACGGAACTCATGAACTCACCGAAAGGTCAGGAAGCAGTGATCATGACCGAAGATCCAATGGACATTTCGCTTTCAGCCCCAGAAGCTACGCCAAGCTTGGATCAGACCACAATGGCCATGGACACCTCCTCAGGCAGCTCTTCACAACGGAACTTTGGCTCTTTTAGTGGTGCGCCTTATCAAGGGCCATCCCCTCAGGCGACAGCGACCAACAACTTCCAGGCGACGAGCCAACGAGCTCAAAGCATGAATGGCAACAACAACAACAACAACAACAACAACAACAACAACAACAACAACAACAACAACAACAACAACAACAACAACAACAACAACAACAACAACAACAACAACACCACGCCTCCTGCATTTTCACCATTCGATCCTGCAGCCGACATCGACTGGCAGAATTGGGATCAGCTTGTACGTCAATTCGGGCTTGAAGATAACGCAGCAGTGCTAGACCCAACAGCCGGCCAGTCTGTAAATTGGTCTGGCAATTGGGGCAGTGGCAACATCAGCAGTGGCGGCTGGTTCTAGTGTTGATGCCTGCGTGTTTCATGTTCCTTTTGCTCGCGGAATGTTGTTGCATCTGATTTGAAGATATCCCCTCTCGTCACTATCGCTTCGCAGCCTCGACCGCTCAATTATATTGTATATTTATGAATCTCAAGCCACTTTCTCTACTTTGCATCTGACAGCTTTTCCTTCACAATTGCTATGGATTTCCCATGGTCAAACAATTTCCACATCATCGACCTGCAAGTCTCTCCAGCTGTTAAAGATCCATCCCTTGTTTTTCAAGGCCTCGGCTTCCATCAACCCTTGCACATGCGCTTCTCCGAGTATTTTGTACCTCTTCACGCCTTCTTCGCTTCTCCCACACTCGCGAAGTAGATATGGCAGATAGCCTCCAACAAAGACCGCAACCACGTCACCAGGTCTGACTTTACACTCCTCATCGTTCTCGCCATCTTGCTCGACATAACTCAAGCCCAGATGTCCGTTCTCGAGCACAAAGAACCTGCGTCCCAGAGATTGTGTGAGTGCTTTGGAGATTTCTGTCGTGTCGTATTTGCCAGCCAGACGGAAGACATGCTGTTGAGCGAGATCTGGTACAGCAGGTGCAAGACGGGTCACTATACTGGGGTCGGCGATGAATTGCTCGGGCGTAATCTCAAGCATCTTGAGGGCTTGAATTTTGGCGGTGAAACTGATGAAGGTTCTGATGACTGATCTGGGGACCTTATCACTAAGTTGCCATAGATCAAGCATGAGCGTTCGTGGCAAGTCATCTTTTCCGTGCATGGTTTCCGAAGGCGGTAGTAAATGCAACAATTCGAGGAAGAGAGTTTGGAAGTTTTCATCTGTAAATCTCTCTTCTGCGACGCTTCTTACTGGTGAGAAGATGTGTGCTTGTGCTCTGAGGATACCTTCATCTGTGACCGAGAGAGGTTTTTGGACTTGTTGGACGCAGGCCGCACCTTCCCATGTACGAAGAGCCATGCTAGGCCTTATTTTCAGCACCGCTACATCTGTTGCATCGCTCCAATCTGGGACCCAAGAAGGTAGATCAGACAAACGAGACGGCTTGCTAGGTGCAGGGATGGCATTCCAGAGAAGCACGTCTTGCCTTTCGCTGATGATATACTTGGCTGCATCGATAAAGACTTGCTGTTGACTTTTGGTGTAGTCCACCTGCAGTGGCGTTTGAGGAGCACTGGCACCAAGCTCAATACGCTTGCTGGGCGAGGTGATCGGGAGCATTGAAAAGATGCGATCGCGCGGATCTGCGCACTCACTCTGTCGAGTTTGTTGAAGCATGGGAAGCAGTTCTAGATGCTGGTTGTTTTCTCGCCATCTCCGTACTGCAATCTTGATGCCGCCTACAAGGGTGAGGTGTGTTGTGTTGCATTTGACTGGAAGTGTACTTCCGCTTGCTCCGATGAGGTTGAGACTATCACTGTAATCAATCCACGGCATAGATGCCCCGTTTATTGTTACAATTGCTTCTTTCGCCAGAACGACACTGGTGATTGCATTGACGTGACGGAAGAAGGGCGATTCCGCCAAGGCAGTCGCGCACTCGACGATAGCAGTGTCTTGCAATCCGGTAAAGGGCAGAGTATCGGTAGCTATCATCTGCTGAACTCTTTGAATAATCTGCATCATCTGGTTGGGTCTTGCTCTTGACCAATTGTCCGGTAAACTCATTTCGGTTGCGAACGTTCGCCATTGTTCGGCCAGTTCTTGCAGCATTTGGACAGCCTGAGGACCATGAGTATCTCCATTGTCGATCCAAAGTCGTACCATCTCGGCATGTTGCAATATAATCTTCAGCTCTTCCGCTGATTGTACCGCTTTGCTTTCTGTGTTTGTCGTCAAGCCTTCGGCCCACCACAGAGTTTCGGCCTCAGCACTCCTGAGTGCTCTTAAAGCATTGGCCAAAGCAGAGTCGATCAGGTACGGCTGATTGTCTCGAAGTATCTCCTTTTGAGTTCCGGAGCTGATGTATGATATGCATGAGTATTCAGTCGTTCTTTCTGAGTATTCAGGCGTCGATGTGTACGATGCTGTCAATGTTGAGATGTGTATCTCGTCATCAAGGTTGCCTGGGTGCAAGCAGACCAGAACCATGACACCATTCTCGATGTTGTCATCAGACGCCATGGTCAAGATATGTAGGCAAGTATGTCGAGTGTTGTGACATGTCTGGCTGGTGATCGACTAGGGAGGTGTAAAGCTTGGACAGCGGGTAGAAGTTGATGAAACGTGACGAAACAGGACGATCATGATGACAATCGGTGACGTTGCCAACGCTGACACAGCACCGGGTGTCTGCAACAGAGTCCCACGCTCTTGCCGCTCGTGTACGTTGCCTTCAAGATTCTCTCATGAACTGGTCCTCCAGTTCTCCTAGTGCTAAACTTTGTCGCCTTCACTCTCCAGATAGCGATATACAGTGATGTACTAGCTAGAATATACGTTACATCTAATCAGAAGCAGGTTGCCCGGAGCGAACGACTTCATGATGTTCTCCCTGTGGGCAAGCTCTATTGCCGGAAATCATTGCGCATCTTGATAACAAGAGAATTGACGAACCTCGGCACACGGGGGTGAAATTGGCAATTTATAACTTTCTTGAATAATCATACCAAACTTTGGCTTTGATAATAACACGTTCAGGCCACTACAACAGAAGAATCAGAAACTTCCCGCTTTCCTTCAGACTCAGACTCGCTCTGAACAATGACATGTTGTGAGTCCAGCTCCTTGTCCAAGGAGTACTTGCCGATTAAAACACTTATGGTCAGCCCAAGCCCACAGATACCACACAATGTAGCGAACAGCATCCTGAATGCCCAATTGATAATCTCCTTCAACAATATCTTGTGCGGCGATGAGGGCGTGGACCGCAGTAAAGAGACATATACCTCAGCATTCTCTGCGAGTTCTGTCGAGAGCCCGTAGTGTTCCAGGCGTTGACGCAAGAAGTTCTGGAAGATCGTACCGCCGATGGAAACACCCAAGCACAGACCAAGACTTCTCATGAATGCAAACATGGAAGAGGCATATGCCACGTCTTTCGTGGGTGAGATGGCTTGGACGGCTGCGCTCAGCGAGTTCATCAGTAGGCCAAGACCAATACCTGCACATACGAACATGAAGACGTATGCGACAGTCGATGTGTCCTGGTCGAGTAAGACCAATGTACCGATGCCGAGAGTAGCGATCACCCATCCCGCCCACACAGCCCACTGGTAGCGACCAAGACGTGTGATGAGGACGCCAGTTATGCCGCTGATGGGTACCACAGTCATTCCTGATGGAAAGATGCACACCCCTGCCATGATCTCCGACATCTCTTTGACCGCCAGCAGCCAGAGAACCAGATAGTACAACGTTGCATAGACACTGAATGCCATCAGCATGGTGCAGATGTATGCAGCGATAGCCGACCGGTTGTGAAAGAGTGACATCCGAAGGAACGGCATCCGAGCAAACTTCATCTCGTAGATGATGGTGCAGAACACTCCTGCTAGTCCGATTATAAGAGGGCAGAGTGTTGCAGCACTGGACCAGGAGTATTCGGTGCCACCCCAGCTGATGCCGATCAGAAACAGTGTTGTGCTCGTGGTGCTCATCGTGATTCCAGCCCAGTCGATGGAAAGCAGCCTATCTCTGATTGTTGTTTTAGGTCTGGAGTACCGTATAATGAATGGCACTGTGGCCATTGATATCGCACAAAAGGGGATGTTAATCAGAAACAACCACCGCCAGGTTGTTCTTTCAACGATGAGCCCTCCGATGACTGGCGCAATGTTGCTTCCGAGAGCGAAACAAAGCTGCAGGTAACCCTGGTATTGTGCTCTCTGACGGAGGGGAATGATGTCGCTCAAAATTATCAAATTGAGCGATAGGATACCGCCACCGCCGATGCCTTTGACGGAACGACCGATGAGCATGCTGACTATACCGTGTGATGCGCAGCAGACGATCGACCCAATGGTGAACAAAATGATTGCCAGAAGAAACAGTGCTTGACGACCGAAGATATCTGATAGAGCAGCTATAGGTGGTTGGAACACTGCTGAGGTCAAGAGGTATGAGGTCGCAATCCAGAAAGTCTGGGTGGTGTTTGTATGCAATGCTTTGGAGAGTGTCTACAAAAAGGTAAGTGATTGTTTTTCGCAAAGCTGATGTATGACATACCGGTAGTGTAGTCGTGAGTATAGTGGAGTCCAATGCCACAAAGAAGCAAACGAAGGCTTGCGTAGCTACTATAAGCTTGACTTGCTTGCTTGGTTTCCACTTCGGAGAATTTCTGCCATTCTCAACATTTTGTTGTAGGTTGGTGTCTGAGACGACCGAAGTGGTCCTCATTGCCACATGAGACTTGAGCTTCCGGAATGCCATAGTCAGGTACGATGGTATACCAAATGTTGAGGTACAAATGGATTTTGAAAGACGCGGTCGACCTCATGTTATATAGAAAGCAGCTGGGCTGTGAAGTTGCAAAGTGTAGTGGTACCGGTCTGTATCAAGAATCATGGCGATATTGATACGGAGCGTGAAGATACGCACCCAGATACTTAGCTAACAATAGTAGCTCCTGATTCCTGGATTGTTTGAGTCTGATTGTCCCGAGATCGCGCGGCAGCAGCAACCACGGAGCCAGCGAAACACTTTTGCAGGTTGTACAATCTGCTACTGTTCCTCATGATTTTTAGTGGTCAACGTTGATAAGCCCTGTATCATCCTTGATTGGGTCTGCGAAACTGTCGCTTGCATCTTGCCGATTTGGCATTGTTTCCGGGAGGATAACAAGTTAGAGCGTACTAGATTCACATGAAAGACATTCACGGCGAAGAATTGTTGTCTGTCAGCACAATCTACATGTGTTCTCAGGCTGAAATTCGACCATTTTCAGCTGACGTTGGAAGAGAACGTATATCCAACGGGAGTGTACGAATGAGACGGTATCAAGACTTGGGCTGATATCGACATTTCAGGCGTCTTTGGAAGGAGCTGAGCCCGTGCATGGAGGGACTGAGAGGATTTGTGAATCGTGGCTGAAAGCATGAGATGGCTACGTGGATTTCGTTGATTAGACATACTGGCACACATGCGCTCCTTCAAGGCTTAAGGATGACCATATTCCTGAAACCATCATGAGCTCACAGTTATACTCAACGTGTGTCGAAGGCTCAGCTGCCAGGATGCGTGACACTTCTCAGAAATCGCAAGGTTGTTCGTCAAATCAAGAGCGAACGGTCTATCTCTAGCATGATTGGCAAGGCTATTGGCTTGCTCTCGACTAGAGAGATTGGTTTGTGTCGATGAGCAAAAGAATTTGGAAGTCGGAGTTTTGTCCCCTTCACGCGACAAAACATGCTTGGCACGCAAGCTCTATTCTCTGCTTCTACGAGTACCTAGTTCCCAGCATCTAATGTTTTCCATGCTATCATATCTGATATACTGTTGTTCTGCGGGTGAAATGGTGCGATGAGTTGTCTCCGGGACAGAGCTGGCTCTCTGGTTGCTGCCTCCTGCCTAGCCGGAGAATATACAGGACAAAGCTGAGAATACTTGTTCTGCCAGCCTGGGAAATCTAGCGCACGACAAACTACACCTTGATATCTTGCACGACCACAAGCTATTCTAGGACCACTCCACAGTGTACAAAAGATCTGCTTTGCAGATTCTCGCCATTTAAAGAGTCATCCTAGAACACAGTACGACATTGTTTACACAGCCAAGGTGGAGCTTTCAAGGCTGAAGCTTGATCTTGAAGCTTGACTGCCACGAACACAAAACCACTGGAGCTGCATTTGACCAAGGTTATGTTACAACAGAATATCCAAAATAACAGCCATCAGCTTCTGACCTAGGCCTCACTCTTTGACTTGTCCGATAGTCGGCTTGTGTTTGCTCTACAGCTTGATGGCTGTGCCCATGTTCAGGAATGAGAGTTATGCCTTTCACAGCTGCACCTCGCACAAGAAGCAGTCACTGGTTCTTCGCCAATCGATTACTAACTTGCACCACGCCGATCTCACAATTGGATGGTATACCGTTCGAGTCGATGCCAAAGATGCAACTTCAGTCGGCTTCATGAGGAAGAAGACGGCTCTGTGCTCCGCGTGACGTCAGATTGCATTCGATCAACACCAACGCATTTTGCATGTGATTGAAGCCTTTCGTGCTTCCTCAACGGAACCTCTGTCACTTCATCTTACATCCTTACCTAGTACCTATTGTCTCGAGTCATCTCAGTGCTTTCGAGGGATTCTATCCATCATGGCTGGACCAATCGATACGGCGGCAGCTGCCATCAACAAAATCATTATGGTCCTGTTTCAGATTTGGCAAATGGGCCTCGCCAAAATCCTCGCGCCCGAACCTCCTCCACCTGGCAAGAAGCTTCATAGACCTCGTGTCGCCATCATAGGAGCTGGACTTACAGGCGTGTCGGCCGCAGCACACTGCGTCGGCAATGGTTTCGATGTTCAGATATTCGAGGCTGGTCCTCGAGAACATCTTGGTGGTATCTGGGCTAAGGTGAACAACACTTCTGGACTGCAAATCCACTCCGTCATGTATCGCTTCTTCCCTACAGTTTTCTGGAACAAAGGCTATCCCAATCGCAAAGAGATTGTCGAGCAGATTGAAAAGGTCTGGAAGCAATACAACCTGAATGAAAAGACAAAGTTCGACTGCAAGGTCAACTCTGTCAAGGAAGACGACAAGGGACGCTGGATCGTCAACGACGACTCAAGCGAAAATTTCGACGGAATCATTGCCGCCGTTGGCAGCTGTGGTGACCCGAAGATGCCGCACATCCCTGGTCAAGACAAGTTCAAGGGACAAATCTACCATTCCAGCGAGCTCGACGGTAAAGACGTCAAGGACAAGACCGTCCTGATCATTGGTGGAGGTGCCAGTGCCATTGAGGCCATGGAGTTTACTACCAAGGGAGAGGCGAAGAAGGCAAAGATCCTCTCACGATCTGAGAAGTGGATCATTCCTCGCAACCCTGTCATCGATATGCTTCTGTCCTTCAACATCTTTGGACAAGAGACCATGTTCTCGTGGATCCCTGAAAACCTGCTTCGCAAGTTCTTCTACCGTGACTTGGCCGACATCTCACCTCCTCCAGGCTCGGCTGGTATCTTCGAAGAAACTCCCATGGTCAACAACGATGTGTTGGAGCAGATCCGCTCCGGCAGGGCCGAATGGCTTCGAGGCGATATCCTCGAGGTGGAAGAGAACGGTATCAGATTCAACCGTCGTCAACAAGGTATCCCTAAGAACGGCCCTGGACATGAGAGAGTGGAAGAGGGCGAGGTCATCATCATGGCAACAGGATATAAGCGCCCTAGCTTGAGCTTCCTCCCCGAAGAGTGTTTCAAGGAGCCTTACGCTGCCCCCAACTGGTATGTTACTCGATGAGATACCACCTCTAAACCTACTGACTCCCTCAAGGTACCTGCAAACATTCCCTCCGCAGCACAAGTCTATCTGTGCCAACAACTGCACCTATGTTGGCGGCATTGGCACGGTCGGAAACTTCCATATTGGTGTCTACACCCGTATCCTCCTGATGTTCCTCCTCGACCCTCTGACCCGTCCCTCAACTTACTGGATGGAATTTTGGGTGGACATGACGAGATGGCTCAAAGCTAGAGCACCCACAGGGGCCTTTGACTTCTTCACCTACAGCGAATTGCTGTGGTGGTTCTTCTTCGTGAGTCAGCCTGAGAGCTCAACTCAAAAGACTTTAGCTAACTTGATAAGTGTATCACCATCAACCCCTTCAGATGGAAGTGGGCCATCTTTGTGTTTACGGGCGTGGGCATTGGATTGCCATTGGAAGTTGTGGACAAGGAGGAGAAGATCAGAAATGGCCTTGGAAAGCCAGCTGACCACAAGACGCACACTTACTAGTCTAGCAAGCATGGTACTTGTAACATGTTCAACTCATCATACTCGAGTAATCCTACACAAATTTCTCGGACTTGATGCACATTTCTTCTTTCGCTGAATGTGTGTTGTTGGGAAAAAAAGCAAGCTGGGTGTCACCCTGTCATGCTGATCAGTCTTGTCCATCGACCAAATATGTTTCTGTGTCATATCATTTTAAAGTTCACATCGGCATCGATCGGAATCGTATTGAAAGCGATTGCTATGCTCTAATAGTGGAATGTCTCAGTGGCTACATCATTTCCAATGTGAGTTTCAACACAAGGCATGTGGTATCTGCACGAGATCAAGCGCGTAGCCACGACAAACACAAAATGTCAGTCGAAAGCAGCACCAAACAGACTATACAGTCCAATATTAGCACAACGCGAGCTAGTGGTAAACTGTTCATCCTTGATGGAGAGACCGAGCCGACAATTGCTCTCGTCGGTAAGATATACTCGTTGCCAGAAAGAGACAGGGTGATACCCTCGACCATCCGAAAATGACAATTGCAAAATTTCCTTCCGTCATCGATGATGAGCTGCTCAATTGTGTTGCATCTGGTTGTCGCGGTATGAAGGACTCTGGACTCCCTCTCCACCCACTCGAGGCGATTGATCATGTCACGCGTTGCTTGAGACAGACCAAAGTCAACACATACCCCCACATATCATCATGAATATCAACAGCAAGCACGACACAAGTGACACGAGAGAATCCAGAACATACGTGATAAAAGAAGACTTGTATTTCCTGAGAAACTTTGAAGATCCGCTAGTTCTACACTACAGTTACTTCGCCAGAAACAGAAAAAAGAAGGAAAAGTATATCGCGACAACACAGAAAATAAAAGTATATCGCGACAACACAGAAAATAAGACACAACCAGTAAGCTCCCATATTCCATTTCCTTCTTTTCGTCGTTAAGAATGTTCCATATCCATTCTTCTTCGCCTCGTGAACAGTAGAAAAGGGTTGAAAAGCAAGCAAGCAAGACACATCACGGTGTGCCTCTTAGCAAAAACAGCGGCCCTGTGTAGTGGGGTTGGTATTGGGTGAAAAGCAAGGTGAAACAAAGCAGGAGTGTTATGCGGTGACAACTCTCCAAGCAGAAGAGACGGATTATTAACACAAGCTGGGTCAAGAGACTCAGACGCGAGGCTTCTTCCAGTAGTATTGCTAGAGAGATGGTCAGTATACGTGACAAGGTCAATAAGATGCAGATATGATCTTACCTTGTGTTGTTTGCGAGTGGACCTAAGCGGAGGTTTGGCGATGTTGACAGCAGCACGGCGATGCTCGTCAGTGTCCATTTCGGGGACGTAGTAGAACTCATCTTCCAGAGCCTTGCCAGCTGCATCCTTGCCCGAGCGAGCGATTTCGCCGACACACGGGATTCTATCCATGAGATCTTTGAGCTCTTCGGATGAAAGTGCCTTTTCGCCGAAGCTGCGACCACCCTTCATCTCTGCCGGCAGATTGTTGTAGATGGCTGAGATAGGCAGGGAGTGAATGCGGGTGTAAGCCAGTTGGTTGATGATGTGGTTCTTGACTGGTGACAGGTTACGTGTGGACTGAACCTCGACCGGAAGTTGGTTTGTAGACTTGAGGCTGATCTTGAGGGGAATGCGTGGGCGGTCCTCCTCTTTGCAGGTCGACTTGAAAGACTCAAAGCGTGTGAGGAGGTTGTCACCGTATGGACCGAAGGAGTGGACGATGGGGTCGTTCTCCTCGTCATTCTCGAGCAGCTCATCAGGTGCATCGGACGGATTGGTAGACATGGACTGATGAACAGAGGCTTTGGTAGGTGTGGGTGTCGAACGGTCCACGACTTCCGGAGACTCTCTAGCTGCTGGAACTGGCGTTGATGAGGCAGGCAAGTCATCGTCCTCGGCGGGTTCGTTGTCCTCGTAAACATGGACAGGCGCTGGGCTGCTAGGAAGGTCGAAGGGGTCGGCGATGAAAGTTTCGGAAAAGGTATCGTTGACGCTGTCATTGGCATTGTCATGTTGGTTGGGTGAGGGAGACTCGGGCGAGCGCAGTCGAGGGAGGACAGGTGGAGGACTCGAGGCGATTCTCTCAGGTGCGGCACTGTTCTCTCTGCTGACGGATGACTCGATATCCCAAGGACACTGCTTCTCTTCCTGCGGCCATGTGAGCAAGACACGCGTTTCTTGCACGTCAACCATGACCTGCGAGCCCGGCTTCTGTGACACAAAGCTCTCTCCTTTGGCCAACTCGACCACAGATCCTTGGTAGTGAATCTTTGCCCCATTCCATCCTAGACACTGGACAACCATCTCGCCAAGAAGACGCGGTCCCTCGGGTGCATTGTACGAAGCCTTAACGTGAACGCGTGAAATAAGACGGTTAGCCGACAGCTGGTAGTCTGAAGAGTTACTCGAGCGGCCCATGAGTAGAGGGTCGCCATTGGAAGGCAGTTTGACACTGGGTACCGCACCCAAGGGAGCTCGTTCGGAAAGCGATGAATACGACGCGGTACGTTGCAGTCCTGGGACGCGTCGGTTCGGCGATGACGAGAGGATACCAGTGGCAGAGGTCGGCACAGGAGTAGGGTAGAACTTGCGCGTGTCGTCGTCGTCTTCTTGGAATTTGCGTTTCAATGCCCGAGGGAGGCCGCCGGGGGACGACGACAATGGCTCGAAAGCCGGTAGCAACGAGGGCCTTCTGACGGGTTCAGGCCTCTCGGTCGAAGGGAGGACCTTCTTGTCAAGCGACATCGAGTCCATGGTGGAATCAATGCTGTCTGTTCTGCTCTGCACACGCGTGAGATGCCCGTTCTCTGCTCACGCGTGTCCAGAACTATCGTATATCGAGTACAAGCCGGCGGGCTGTTTTGGGAGGGAACAATTCGATGACTGATTAAGAATACTCGGTATCAAGAGAGGGTGATGATCAATTAATTGAAAAGAGAGTGGTCGTGGGCAGTGATGCAGAGGACGAGGAAGGCCTTGCCAGAGGGAAGGAACGGACGCGATCAGAGTCGCGTCTTCGTTAAACGCGCCTTCCCTGCCAAAGCTTCCCGCCAGAACGACTTTATGACTTTCTTTTTTGCACTACTGCTTGCTTTCCCTTCATCTTGATTATTGAGAATCAATTGCTCTTTGTTCCAACTTCAATTCAGGTCTATAAACTACTTGTGACAGTACCTATGGTGCATGAAACAGACGGTTAATGAAGTCTGCACTAACCGTTGTGCATGGTTAAACATTTAACTAAAATGTACCCAAGCTTGCACCAACTTCATAAACCCTAATCAACCAGCCTCTTTTGCATCATATCGTTTGCAGAAAAATGACGACAAGAGCATCCACTCATATCTTGGTTTTGGCGTTCTCGTGTCTTTCCACAACGCGTCCGGTCAGCATACTCGTGTACCGGTATCTACCCCTGTCTCTCCCATAGCATACATTCTTTGTGCACATCAAATTACTTGTTCAGATCGAGCATTCCAGTCTCCACGACAGCAAGACGTTGATCGATAATTCGTTTCGATCGAGATCACATCAGCTCGCACTAACATATTACTGTCGACAAAACAGTATTTATGCAATGAACAAATTATTTAATATCGACTGCAAATGATATCAAAACATTTTCTTTGTCGATGTGTTTCTGGAACAGTTGCCATGTCAATTGGAAAGAAGCGAGCGTGTATTCTTTTGAACACCACTACCATCGAATTAGAACGAGGAACATGTCTCGAAAGTCATCGAATTTCTTGTCGTGTTGTTGCGATGACTATTGTTAGCCAAGCAGGGAAATAGAGGCCGAGGACACGAACCGGGTTGCAACATGGTATGACATAGCGACATGATTTGTTCATAGATTGATGCTGCAGAACATTAATCTTCAAGTGGTTTTTACAAGTCCCTGCTTCTCTAAACATAGCATGTTGTTGCCTGGTAATTTATTTGGAATCAACTGTGTCAGTGTGGCACTGAGTGACATAGCAATTGCTGTTTCAGACCAGGTCATGGTGATGCTCAATGGTTGTTGCGAGTCCAGACTTGACGATGTGATCGAATTGTTGACATGAACAAATAAAAATCACTCTGACGGCGGTCGATGGAAAAGTTTGGGGGGCATGACTTTTTTCTTTCTTGCATTCGGACATCAACGCGGGAGAGTGATGACATTTCTGAGCTACCACTACTCGCGATTTAGGCATCGGGTTGAGACGCCGTGATAGATCCCTCCTCCCCAAACGCCTAGTCCCTTGAGGTAACGAAGCACAACAGCCAAGATAGCAGTGATGGGGCGAGTAGTTTACTTCAGCTTCTTCTTGGGGCGGAGCTGGTTGGTGTGACCGCACTTCTTCTTGCGGCAGTTGGTGGCACGAGGGGGAAGACGAGCCTGTAGACAAGGACGTCGTGTTAGAAATATTCTTTATCATCTTGTTCGTTTTCCTTTGCCGGCTGTGTCTTGATGTCTTCATCTCTTCCCAGGTGTGTCGCGTGTGTCCGGCGGTGGGGGTGGGAGCGAGGCGACTTACGTAGCACTTGCGGCAAATCATCTTCTCGCAGTTGTACTTGGAGGCAAGGGCCTTGAGCGAGGGCTCGATGATACCACCACGGAGACGGAGGACAAGGTGAAGAGTCGACTCCTTCTGGATGTTGTAGTCGGAAAGAGTGCGGCCATCCTCAAGCTGCTTTCCGGCGAAGATCAGGCGCTGTTGGTCCGGGGGAATGCCCTCCTTGTCCTGGATCTTGCTCTTGACGTTGTCGATGGTGTCAGAGGACTCGACCTCAAGGGTGATGGTCTTGCCCGTAAGGGTCTTGACGAAGCTGTATAGCGAATACTGTCAGTTGGGAGTCCGTTTTGCGATTTGGTGTGCGCGCGCGGCGGCTGCGGTTCGAGAGGCTTACATCTGCACTGTGACACAAATTCATGTTAGCGATACTCGTCAGATGAGCATAACAGCGTCTTGTTAGCACTTACTGGTGACGGTCTTCGTGTGCTGAATACAATACCTATTTCGCGACGAAGCAAACGTGAATTTGAGAAGGTGCGGCTTTGCTGGTGCGTCGGCCGCCGCCCGCTTGGAAGGTCCCGCGATTTTACCGACTAGCGCAGTCCGTGCCAAGCCTTTCCATCGGAATCATTTCTTCGACCATCACATGAGGCCTTACTGTTCAAATGCAAGCCTTCAACGTTATGTTGCCGGAAGTCATCTAGAGACATGTACTGAAAACGAACATGATGCTATAATGACTGGCTACCTCATTCAAACAGAGTGAGAGGTATTCTCATCGAGACAACTGGAAAAGATCCAACAGCTACTCGAACAAGTTGAATATGCCAAAGCACTTCTCATCTTGAATAGTCGTTCTTGATAATGTGCAGTAATTGAGAAACATATGATTGAACCTTGAGGTCACCATTCGTAGAAGCAAGGTACCGTCCGAAGACTCAAGTGCTTCAGCCGTTTATTCCATCTTCATAAAACAAATAGCAACGATCTACTTCTTCCTCTCGCCACTCTCCCATATCTCCAATCTTCTCTCTAGAATGAACACACATTTGACCAGTGAGCTCAAGGGTAATCCAGCCAGGCCTGCAGCCTCCTCGTAAAACTCTCTCGCGTACCCTTCAAGCTCTCCCGCATTTCTGTATCGCTTGTAGCTGTTGCCAGGACGATTGACCTTGTTCTCAGTCGATGCAACGTCTGCCTTGACACGCGCAGGTCTCAGACTGCTTTGTACTTTCTTCAGTCGCTCGTCTTCGGGTACCGTCTCTGCTTCCTTATCCAGATCCATGGCATCGGGTGACTCTTGGATTATGCGCTCAACAGGAAAGAAGCGGAGCAGAGCTCTGCGGAATTCGGCCTCTTTACCTACTCTTCCTTTCTCACGTACATTTTCTTCTGCAAAGACGGAACCATACCAGTCCATATACTCATCAAGCTTGTCTTCGGACATGTCGAGTACGTCTTTCTCTTGGACTTGCATGGCCTCTTGATAGCCTAGTGGTGTGGCAGATTTGATCGTCTCATTGTATTCTACCCGTGCTTTGCTCCAAGTCGACCAGTCCATACTCAGAGCAGAAAGCTCAGTGGGGTTCTTGGGGTACCGTTTGACATTGTCCAGAGGGAACAACAACTTAGTCGCGACGACGAGGACACCCATAAGTCGGGCTTCAGCATATTGAACAATTCTGTACCTCGAGGATCGTTTGACCTGTACATCGTAGACGAATGTAATGTCGAGAAATTTGGCTAGACGGAGAGTCGCTGAGTATACCTCGAGAGGGAGCGCAAGATTCCGGATCCATCGGTAGAGGATGAGAATATGGTTGATAGGTGGAGTGACCATGCCGAAAGCGCGGTCAAAGGCTGTGATGTTGTCAAGGACCGCCTGCTGTACTGCTCCTGGATTGAGGATGTCTTGCGGATCCATGATTTTGTTGTAGTTGAATGGAAGGCGCGATTTCATCGACTCCGAGAGAACCCTGACAGCTCTGTAGTAGATCAAGTCACCACTGGCCGCCCATGTGTAGATGTCGCTGACTGTCACTGGCAGTCTGAGCAGCAGGCATCCGATGTAACACATGCTCAAGGCATCGACGAGCTTAGGAACAGCGTCATTCTTACTCTTTCTCGCCCGGCGCTTCTGTGATGTATCATCAGTTCTCTCCGCCTCCGACTGAGAACTGTATAGTTGTGAGCTCTGCTCGGCCTCGCTTTCTGACTCGTAGCTGACACGAGATTGCAGGCTCTGCAAGCGTAGAGCCCAGATGTCGCGGACCAATGTCTTTGAGACGTCAATATGGCAATATTTCTACTAGGGGAATAGCACGACTTACTTCGAGCTCTTTGGGAAGATGTTTTGTGTTGACCAGCCAGTATACCTGTTTCCATAATACTAGTTGAAAACACAACAGATAGTGCTCGAAGGCTCTTTTGCCAGTCAAAGCTGCAGGAGTTTAGCATAATCTTGTTGTTGGGAAGACTCGAACTCTTACCAGTCTCGACACTCTCTTCGATGTCTCGTTCTCTTCGTGCCTTTTTGCCGAACAATGGCACACCTTCAGTGTCTTCGACTACTTGTGTTCCTCGCTGCGATGGTCACCGTTAGATATGCTGAGGTTGGAATCGCAAATGGCGTTAGCTTACCTGCCATTGACGATGCCCCTCTGTACAGTAGGTGTAACCATCGTCGCCGATGCGGAACGACGTGGAACCACAGCCCTCCTCACATTCGCTCTCCATTTACCAAGGTCGAGTTCTGGAAGCTATGCTCTTCTTGAGCAATCATTATTTCATGGCGCAATTGAGGCAAAACACGCGTGGATCGCGGTGGATGTTGATGGTAAGAAAATCGATGGGATAAAGCTTGTTTGGGTTTTGATGGACGGATTTTTTCTTGCCATGACCACGACGACCATCACGCGATGTACCAATTCTTCTTGAGATCGAGCTCGGTTGAACACACATTGTATTGTAGTAGCTGAGCCCACGTCACAGTCTACCTCGCAACGTAGCAACGATTAAGAGGTTCTCTTTGGGACCACCTGATCCAGTCTCGAGCGCCACCCTGTCCGTCGTTTAACTCTATCCACCGACCAAACGATTTTCGCGATGCCTATAAAAAACATCACCTTGATGGAGGATCTGCTTACTAGTCATGATCTGGAAAACATGTACATATATGGGACTGGAGTGTTCGGCCTTCTGTCACAAATAGCACCGAGTATCACAATATGCACCACTCTTCATTGTTCGGAAATTGATTTGCATTTTAGATTTTGGAAAACCATCGCTTCGTGACATTTATTGTCTAAGACACGCACGACGACTCGCCCGTGTGAAAGAAGGGGGTCGAAAGGGGGAACATGCGTTTAGACGCCGTCGAGATTGAACAAAAAGCTGGCAGCAGCAGCGGAAAGCAAGCATGACCAAGCATGACCAAGCATCCGCGATACGCTGAGCGGAAGTGTTGCAATGCCCGTCTGGCTCCGAAGCAGCGCCTGGAATGCGCTGTCTCGATGTGTTGGATGTGCAAATCGTTTAACCGGACTTGGGAGCCTCCTTGGCCTCAATGGCGCACTCCTCACCCATGGCAGTAAGGATGATGACGTCTGAGAAGAGTGGTTAGTTGCTGCAAGTAGGAGGCTTAGATGCGGTATGACTTACTGGTGTCCTTGGACTCCTCGATGAAGAGCTTGTTGATTCTCTCACCAATCTCGTTGTCGGGGACCTTGACATCGTCCTTGGTGGAGCCGTCGTCAAGCATGAGGGAGAGGAAACCGTCGTCAGTGACGTCGAGCTAAACAGGGGTCAGTATGCGGAGTCTTCGAGGTGACGGTGATGGAGGAAAACTCACGAGCTGGTACTCGCGACGGGAGACGTTGGGGACATCCATGTTGTGGGTGGAGGGAGACAGATCCTCGAGCTTCTTGCCGGTGAAGATGTCGATGGCGACCAAGTGGACCTTGGCGTGACCGTGCTTGCCGGTCTTGGAGGTCGACATGTCGACGATCTTGCAGGGGCGGCCCTTGATAACGACGTGGCCGTTCTTTCTCAGGGCAGAGCACTGCATGGGGTAGGTGGTGGAGGCACCGGCATCGGTGCTCTCGAAGGTGTGCTGCTCGTGCTATAGGGCGGAGTTGGTCAGCATTGTTGAGCAAACGACAGACGGGAGTGGGCTCGGAGGGCTTCGTTGTCGCGGCGCGGGGTCGAGAAAAATCGGTCGCGCCGGACAGAGGAGCTCCCGCAGAGGTTCAACGTACCTGGGCGTCGTTGTCGGCCATTTTGAAGGTTGTGTTGATGAGATGTGGGTAGATGGAGTGGTGTGGATAGAGATGGCGAGATGAAGAGAAAAGGATGAAATTTGAGATGTGAAGTGGGGAAAGGAAGGCACGCCGCACGCTGAATTCGCGAAGCTCGGACCTCAACAATGGCGCGCCTTCCTTTCCCATACAACTCAGAACAGTGCACAACTCCACGCTATTGACTGACTGTTCAGCTTCGCGACCCATTCCCACCACAACCACGCGACACATGACTGTTTGTCCTCGAAGACTCATTTCGCTCTTTCCACCGTAAAACTGTAGATGGCATGTGGCTAAATCGCTATTCCCAACACCCTTCGCCGTCGTCTTCGCCCGCACCGCAACGTAGACCAAGTCATCTGGCCCCGAGCCCCCTTCCCCACAGGCCTGGCATCGCAAGTCGCTCGTCGTCTCTGTCCATTCTCACCAATGGATCCACCGATAGTCTGCCTGCCGCCGCAAGATATCCGCCTGCGCCTTCGAATCTGAGGAACCAGCTGGATGCTTCTCCGATCGACAATGTCTCACATCCACTCGACGTATTGCGCGACATCCTAGGTCCCATACAGCCCGAACCCGTACCCTCAGATACGTCCGATCAACGTGGCACAAACATCGACTTTGGCGAGCTGAGTTTGCAAGAGTTTGCCGATGCTCCTCCATCTTCGGACCAACCTTCCGAACAGCCGTTTGTCGAAGAATGTATGTTGGCACGCCCTTCTTCATCCTGGTCCCCCGCCTGAAGCTTAGGTTCGTCTAGTCGAAAAGGAGAAAGGCAAGTTCGAGGATTTACACAAGTCCATTGTCGCCTGTGACGAAGTCCTCAAGTCTGTAGAGAATTACCTCACCAGCTTTCAGGCTGATCTCGCCGCCGTCTCCGCCGAGATTGAGACTCTCCAGAATCGTTCGTCTGCCCTCAACACCAAACTTGAAACGCGTAAGCAAGTGGAGAAGCTCCTGGCCCCAGAAGTCGATGCCTTGACCATTTCACCAGCCATTGTACGAAAGATTTCAGATGGCCCTATCGACGACTCATGGATCAAAGCCTTGGAAGATTTGGAGAAACGCTCCAAGACCATTGACTCGAAGGCCCCACGTTCTAAAAGCGCTGCGGATCTGAAACCACTGATAGACAGTCTCAAGATCAAGGCTGTTGAGCGTACCCGTGACTATGTTGTATCCCAAATCAAAGCACTACGCGCCCCTGGTGTCAACGCACAACTCCTACAACAGAACAACTTTATGAGATACAAGGATGCTTTCCAGTTCCTGGACCGACATCAACCTCAGCTGGGCCAAGAAATTGGCCGTGCCTATATCAACACTATGCGCTGGTTTTACTTGCATAATTTCTCACGTTACAAAGCATCGTTGGAAAGGATGAACATTCATGTTATCGACAAAACCGAGGTTCTAGCTCAGGACGATGCTACGAAGCGTTCCACTGTAGTCTCTGGTTCAAAGACGCAGGCCGCACCTCACGATGCATTTTCGCTCGGACGACGCATGGACATGCTCAAAGGCAGTTTCAAGTCAGCACTCTCTTCCCACATCGCGGAGGAAAACAAGTCGGCGCATTATCTGGAAGCCCCTTTCAGGGCATTTAACCTGGCGCTGATGGACAACGCATCTGCCGAGTACTCTTTCCTTACCGAGTTTTTCTCCAAGCAGTCCTACCATGAAGTGAATCGCAAGTTCGCCGAGATATTCCAGCCAACCTTTGCTCTTGGCCAGGCCTTGACGAAACAGTTGATCGACCCGACCGTGGATGCGCTGGGCCTGTTGATCACCGTCCGTTTGAATCAGCATTTTGCCTTTGAACTGCAACGGAGGAAGGTGCCCGCCATGGAAGGCTACGTTAATGGCACCAACATGCTTTTGTGGCCACGTTTCCAAATGGTCATGGATACTCATTGTGAATCTCTTCGCAAAGCCACTTCATCGCTTTCAGGACGGCCAGCAGGCTCAGCACTCATTTTGACGTCGTCATCCGCACCACAGTCGATTGCACCTCACCACATAACTCAAAGATTTGCCAATTTCACTCAAGGTATATTGGCCTTGAGTAGCGAAGCCGGAGATGACGAGCCAGTCCACAATAGTCTGGGAAGATTGCGTAATGATTTCGAAGCGTTCTTGACGAAGCTCAGCAAGGGGTTTGCAGAACAAAAGAAGAGGGAGCGTTTCCTCGCAAACAACTACTCGTTGGTCGGCACGATCATCGCGGAAACAGAAGGGAAGATGGCCGAGGAGCTGAAAGCACACTTTGCTGAGAAAGCAGAAGAGTTTGGAGGTCGTTAGTGACGGAGGGATTGGAAAATGTCGATGCAGCATACCCTCCGATGTGTTTGGCCACTGGTCTATACTCGAGTAGACGAATTTTGGAAGTCTATCAGCAGCAAGTCTGTAATCCAACCCCACATGGTTGATTTGCTGTAAGAAATATAGACTGTCATGGGATCAATTGCTGTGCATGTACTCGTGATGCTAGACTCCACAGCATTTTACTTGACTGCTTTCAGCTGCCGCAATACAGAATGTCACCTCAGAGGTGTCAATGATCAATGAGAGAGTAAGGCCGAGCGCTCTCAGTGGCCATAGAGGCAATGTTTTGTGCAAGTTGTGACGGGCCTTCCTCCATGTGTGCTAAATTCTGTCACTTCTAGCCATTTTCCACGGCCATGTTTAGTCTGTAGAAATACACAATGTTCTCAAAACCGCTCTAGTCGTCCGCAGAGAGGCGCTAACTATCACACTCTCAGTGTAGGGCTGTACTGATCTCAAAAACATTGTGTATTTCCACAGCTATACGCGTGACAAAGTTCCGCACACGGGGAGGTTGTAGACGTGCTTCGTAGCCGAGACACAGAGCTGCAAAGTGGTCGCCAAGATTTGCTACGCCATAGAGACAAGCAGTATTTCGCGACTTCTTTCCATCATCGTTCACGCAACCAACGATTCATAGCGCACCTCTCAGGCCCACATACGATTCTTAGCACTCCACCCGAAACCTCTCCAAACCCACAGACGTCAAGTCGCCCCCATCGCTACCCTCTTCCTCGAGCTTCGCACCGAACTTGCCCTCGAAAACCATGGCCCCAAGCACATTCGCATCCGCCGCCGCGGGCGGCAATACACCCACCACTCCGCGCACCGAGTCGAGCGGAGAATGGTACGTCAGCCTTAGCTTGTTCAAGCTTCGAGTGACATGGAGCTCAGAGGCGCAAATGAACAAGTCGGTCGTATACAAAGCACAAGAGACTGACTCGGCACGAATTGTAGGGCACCACGCCGAACAAACGGCGCAACCCAGACCTTCCGTCGTCCTTCAGTCGCTACTTCAATGATGAGTTCCAGTGCCAGGGAAGTGACTTCTGGCGCACAACCTGCCGTCTACGTACCTCCGCATCGCAATGGCCCTACCCACTCGGACACACGCTATTCCAAAAACCAGCTGCTCGACCTGTATCACAAGCAGAACGTAGAAGGCTCGCTAGACGACTCTCTCTCACCCCTATTCGTCTCCGGATGGGAACCAACCCAGACTAACGGTGTTTCTCTGGGTGGATGGGGCAGAAGAGACGAACAAGCCAAAGACCACGTCCCCGGACCTGAAGTCTGCTGGGAAAAAGACGGCTCTACAGGACCTCTGGGCTTGGTCGATATGAACGATGAAGAGAAGGAGGTACGTCGCATCTTGGTCTCACACACAGAGTTGCTGCTAAATCATCCGACTAGCACTTTTCATCTGTCAATTCGCCTCTGAAACCGCCCACTACCGTGACCAAGGACGCTGTCAATCCCCCCATGCGTAAGATTTCCGTGTCGCAAAATGTCAACAGCCCCGGTGCCTTTGCTGTTGCCTCACCCGGTGGCGCCAGACCAGGCCCTCGACGCCGCGAAACGCAGGAGGCCTATCCGTTCCCCTCGAGTTCGCAGCTCAACTCACCTTCTGTGGTCAAGACTGCACGCGACGACTCTCGTACCACGTCTCCCCCGCCTTCTCTAACCAGAAGAAGAACCGACTTCAGAGACTTGGGCGACTCTTCTGACGAGAAGCCCGCTAACGACGCCGGCGATGTTGCTCGCCCCCCGTTCTCTGGCCTCAAACGTACCGCTACTGGTCCTCTGAACACGGCAGTCGGAAGTGCGTCCTCCCCCTGGTCTGGCACTCCTCAGAGTGCAGGCTTCTCACCCATGGGCGCGTTTGGCAATTTTGCCATTAATTCTAACGCGAGTGTGGGCACCCCAACTTCGGATAAACGTCCTGGACTGGCAGGCGGTAGAGCCGAGAGTCGTTTCAAAGGACTTATGGCTAGGGACAACGACGACGGCTTGAGAGACAAGCAATCAGGTCTGGAATCCATTCCCCACGAGGAGCAACACGAACAGCATCCCACTGGGAGTGCTGCTCTTGGTGGTGGACAGGACATCTCGCCTCCACGTAGCCGTGGCTTCGGCACTCCAAGCCGTCAAGACTCGCGTGACGAGTTCGGTCATGCTGCCTTTGGTATGACCTCGGATCCCTTCCGTGCCTTGATGAGCCAACAACATGATCAGTCCCAGGCCCGCTCGCAACAGCAGCAGGGTACCGGCAATGACCCAATGAGTCCCTCTGATACCAACCCTTACCAGAGTCCCGACAACGCCCCTGTCGACCTGGACGATGGCGACGACGACGAGTCCGACATGCATAACGCTCATCTACCCAACTTGGGTGGACTCATGAATGATTCCATGTCTTCTGGCCCAGGAGCCTTCCATGGTCTTGGCAACCTCGGACGTGTTCCTGCAGCACCACCAAGTGATCGCAGTCAGACGTCCAGCGTTGGACCCAATAGAGGTTTCGGTGGTTTCTCTGGCTTGGGCGCTCTACCAGGGCTCGGAGGTGCTGCTGCCTGGGGTGGCCCTCAGGCTTCAATGGGTACACCCAGCAGAGACAGAGCTGCCATGGCCGCTAACTTTGGAGACAACCCCTTCGGCTCTGCTGATATAGGCTCGCCCAGCCTTTCCGGCTTGAGCGGCCTGGGAGCTTTCGGCGGCCA
>JGI24891J29808_1000390_pt1 | contig 29051 bp, 60 predicted proteins | sample FreactcultuFSWF8_FD_29808 | JGI IMG/M metagenome (IMG submission 29808) | reverse complement strand
TGCTGGCGGTGCAGGTGCTCCTGGCTCAAGTGGAGTAGGCGCAACCCCTGCCCAATCCGCTAATGGTAATAATGCGGGAGCCGCTGGAGGAACCGGAGATAATGGTTCAGGCGGTGCTGGCGGTGCTGGCGGTGCAATAGGGACTCATAATGGCAGTCCTGGCACTTCTAATACATTAGGAGCAGGAGGAGGTGGTGGTGGTTCAGGTGGGACTGGTGCTACAAATTCAGGCAATGGTGGTGCTGGAGGATTACCTGGAGGAGGGGGAGGGGGTGGTGGTACTAATGCCACAGCAGGATCGCTCGGAGGTCAAGGTGGTGGCGGGCAAATAGTAATAACCTATACCCCGACAGCTATAGTGACTTTGGGACAATTTCTAGGGTTCTAATATGAATAAATTAATAACAGCAGCCAGATTACAATCTTTATGTGTTTGCGGTGAGCAATTTGAATTATTCAAAAAAACATACGGTGAGCAAGTGATACTAACCGATGATGTTATAAAGAAAGTATATAATAAATTTAACTGGGATTGGCTGGCTAAGAATACCTTAGATGCTGAGACTTACCAAAAATATTATGACCAGAGAATAGCAGCGCACGATACTTTCCGTAAAACTAGGAAAGATGCAGAGGATGGATATAAACTAACTAAAGACCCGAAACACAAAATAGCTAAACATAAAGCAAAAGATGATTATTATATGGCAAGGGCGCGGTTATATGCTTCATTTTGTTCTTAATATTGACTAAATTGATTAGATAATATAGGTTCTTACATATGGCAACAAATAAAGAATTGTCAGAATATATAAGGGAAGGCCGCCAATGGCGTGATTCCATGACAACAGATATGGCTACCCTCAAAGCTAATGCCATAGAATTTAACAAGTATGTAAAGAATTGTGACACAGACAGAGATGATCTTGGGAAACGTTTGAATACTGTAGAAAAGACTCAGGCAGTAAATAGCGGAGTGATTGCGGCAGGACTTACTGCCATAACGTTAGTAGGTGGATTTTTAGAGTTTCTAAGGAAGTAGTATGTCATTACTGGCAGTTATATTTTTGGCTTTTGCATATCGTTGTCGCGGTGGTGGTATTAACTTAGGTGTAGGCCGTACTACGCTTGCCAGAATCCTATTTTGGGCATTACCTGTGGGCTTGGTATGTACATTTATCGCCTTTGAGCGACATTTTCCATTATGGATAGGGGCTATAAGTGCCATTACAGCGTTTCTAGGCTGTTTGATAGGCCACAGTAGCTTTCAGAACAATACCATAGGCCAAAACGCAACTATGGGAGCTTATGGGGCATTATTATTGGCTTTGGTACTCGCACCGTTTATATACTTCCAGCATACTATTGCCTATTACATACCATTTGGCCTACTTGGTGGATTAGCTTATTTTATAGGCTGGCACATACCATTTGGTATTCCTAATTTTGCACAACCTGCAAGTACGGAGATGAGCGAGTTTTTCTTTGGGAGCTTGGCTTTTGGTTTGCCACTCGCATTAATAGGATGGTCATAATGCCATATTTCCTCACAAGACAGCCTTCTACTGATGACGGAACATTAGGTGAACTTTCTGATAATAACGGGGTTCATATTTGTTATACTATAGAGCTACCGTGGTTGGGTAATGAACCACAAACTAGCTGTATTCCAGAGGGTACTTATAACGTAATACCGCATAATTCCCCCGCGCATCCTAATACCTGGGAAATAACCAACGTACCTAACCGGAGTGCTATTCTGATACATAACGGAAATACGGAAAACGATGTAAAAGGCTGTATTGCTGTAGGCTCTGAAATAGGAGAGATTAATGGCCTTCCTGCCGTTTTACATAGCAATTCTACCTTAGAAATGCTACAAGAGACATTACCACCTTCATTTACATTAACGATAGGAGTGGGTAATGGAACGACATGAAATTAAACAACTAATTGAGGAGATTTTTATGGCTACACTAGACGATACAGTACTTGCGATCCAAGCACAGGTTACTGCCCTGCAAACCGCAGTTGCAGCACTTTCAACCCCTGCTCCAGCAACGGTTGACTTTACCCCTGTCTTGACACAGCTTACGGCTATTGAAGGCACATTAGCTGCTATACAGGCTCAGTTTGCCCCAACTCCAGCAGCAGGAGCTTAATATGGCCGATTCAGTAATAGTAAAAGGCTTACTCAATGAAGTGCATTATGTCCTTCAGTGGGTTTTGCATTGGATAGCATGGCCTGTTGGCTTCGTACTTGGCTTTGTTGGTACTACGCTTAGTAGTGCTGCAACGTTTGTTGAAACCAAGACTCCGCTGCCAACGCCTCCGACTTCTTAATGGTCTGGAAATCCAAATGCCTGATTAAGCTAACGGCTGTAGTGGCTACAGCTTTTCAGGCATATTCCATATATAAAGGCCAAGAGTTCAATCCTATATCTTATTGCGGAGCTATCTCGACCCTCTTTCTTGGCTCTAGTGCGCATGAAAATGCCGAACGGTTTATAAAGGACAAATGTAAAGCTCATGAATAGTATCCAATGGTGTTTTTTACTTGGACTCGCGCTCGGCTTAGTTATTGCCGGAGTTGGAACTTATAAATGGGAAGAAGATAAGATATTGCTTATGGAAACAAAACAACAAGCCGCAGTTATACAATCACAAACAAACTCATCAAAAAAAGAACATGCCGTGGCTACCCTGTTAAATCAAGATGGAGTTAATTATGAGAAACAGCTTTTTGCTCTTAATAGTGTTAATGTTGACAAGCTGCGGAAGCGTTCAGGTTCCAAGCACTTGCCCCCAAGTTCCATACCCTCCGGTATATCTCGCCCCTCCAACGATAGGTTAAGGGCTGATACCTGTTATAAAGAGTGGTACGACATGGCTACGACTTATAATAAATGAACACTGAATTTAAGTTGCTAAATATTATCTTCGTTGATCTCGTTCTTCTTTTGCCTTTTTTATCAATCTGCAAATCCACGTTAAGTCACATTGCTCTGCATGTTGTATATCTTTCCAGTTTAGCGGCCTCTGTTCCATACTACCACTCTAGCTCAGTTGTTCTAATAAACGCTCTATGTCTTTAGCATAGAACTTAGCAGCAGCCTTCTTATCAGTGAACTCGCACATATCACCATCTTTATCTATACAGCCCACAAGCTCGCCATTACTGAAGCATAAACCTTCAAATATTCCAAATGTCGCTGATTTTCCCCATTGGATTAAATGTGGCATTCTTTTACTTACCATCGGTGCTACCATCTGATGTATCGTTGCTAACCATATAGTTGGTTACTCTGTTGCGTCTTGGAAGATAAATATCTTATCTGTTTTCATATATTCAAGCATAGAATTAATAGTGGCTGGACCAAAATGAGGNATCCTCCTAAAATATGCCATTATTTCTTTATCTGACCATACTTGTTTCTTTTTGGTCTTTAGGTTATCGTACTCATCTTGTGATAGTATGTATTGCATAAATCCTCTAATTCAGTTGTTTATTGTTCTTTGTAAATTAAGAAGGTGAAAACTGAGCCGCCACAATTTTCCTTCTTATCATAGTAAAAGAAGTTGATAATATCATTACGACCTTCTGGCGATTTACCTTCATTACCGAGTAATGCGGGACTAAATGGCGCAGGATTATGAATTTTAATAATATCTACTGGCTTTTCAATTTTCATACGCTTTTCAAAGCCCTTCCTGTCTTGCAGAATAGCTATTAATGTTGGTTTTTTCGGGTAGCCTTTTGCCATACACTTCTCATCCAGTTATTTGTTGCTTTTCTTCTTTGGCTTCAATCTGTCACGCTGATAAGTCCAATAGTACACTTCCATCTCAAGATATTCTTGCCCATGCAAACCACTCTTTGATGGCGTTGTAGATGTCTCTCCCATAATCTTCTCCTCTATACAGTTGCTTCGTTCTAGTATCTTTCGCCGTCTATAACTCTAATCTTAATTATCTCAAAATCTTCAGTTATATAATTGCTCTTAATAATATAACCCTCCCCATCTTCCATGACTACAACCACTTTCTCAAAGTATTGGAAAGCATGTTTAACACGGTCAGATAAGTGACCATTGACATAAAATCTTTTTCTCTTTTTGAACGGCCACATATCATCTCTCCTAAATAGTTACTTCGGTTTTCTTTCTTCTTTCTTGCCACCCACTACAAGCTGCAAGCCCTTATATTGTTCCTCAGAAAATAGTGCCATATCATATTTATGGACAGGCTCAAATTTTACTGTAAGCCTCCATGCTGGAAACTCTTTATCAAAATGACCAATATAGTGCCTAGCCTCTAATTGTTCGTCAATCTGGTTCTGGTGCAATCCAGAGGCGCACTCGTATTCCAAGTCCTTTATGAGTCTCTTTATACGATCTAATTTTACCTCATCCATACTGAACCTCTACTTGGTTATGCTGCTTTAATTTCTTCGTCAAATTGTTCATGGTATAATTTCTCTAATTCAGGCCATAGCCAATCTGTACCACCAGCTACAAATTTCTCCACCCATTCATCAGCCCGTAAAGACGAACCGTCATAATAACAAGGACAGCCGAGTAGGTGGCATTCATTCATAGGCTTCTGGTCACCAAACATTGGTTTATAGCTATGGTAGCCAACATCCCAACCTTGCGGCTGCTTATCATCCCATTTTGAACGTGGAAAATGCGTTAAATGTTCTCTAGCCGATGGAACATACCAATCCGTACCGATCATGAACTGCACAGCCCCTTTTTCGCCCTTTAATGCAAACGTAACGCGGCAAGCTCCAATACCATAGTTTTTCTTTGGATCAGTATGCCTTTTATCAAAGGATGGACTGACAATAACTATTTTCTCAAATTCCATACAATCAATCCTTACTTCTGTTTCTTAATCTTACGCCACACACGCTCGTAACCAAGATGCTCTGCTATTTTACGAGTGATATTCTGATTGCCAGCCAATATCTGGGAAACATACCGCTGATTAACGCCCGCAGCATAAGCCCAAGCACTTTGACCGCCATCCGTCCGCATTACGCTATACCGTAGTAATTCGCGCATATCGTCATCGGTTCGTGTCTTTTTCCTGTCATTTTTTAGCATCTTTGGACTCCGACACAGGATTTAACCATGCAAATTCGCCCCGATGTTTCACAATAGCTTTATTGTAGGCTCGCGCAGCATCTTCTTCATTCCAGAAATACCCAAGATAAATAACCTTCCCAGTGCTTTTATGCGCTCCTGTCTCTACATGCTTGAAATAGGCTTGCCAGCGCGGTACACCATTCTTAGGTACATAACGAACACCCTTATATTTTGATGTACATGCCCTGCCGCGACTTCTGCGAGGCTTTCCTTGATTCCAGTTGTTTTGTTGCCTTGTAGCCTTCCGTAAGTTATTTTTACGATTATCAAGAGTGTTGCCATTATGATGGTCAATATAACCAACGCCCATAATAATCTGATGCATCGGAACGACTTTAAGGTTTCTCTTTTGCTGTTTGCCTTCGCCTGTATGCAAGGTAGTGGCTGGATAAGGAGGGTTAGGATAGGTTGTGCTGCGGATATACCAACTATGGCGGTTTAAAAGAGGGTAATCTTCTGCATCTACCAGAACGGTTACTATGCCGCCCTTATGATTGATAAAAATCTCTTTATGTGGTAATTCAGATTTAGCCATACGAACTTCACTTTCGTTTTGGTTAGGGATTGAGAGTGCATTTCCAGTGCCTCTCTTTCCCGCATTATAGTATTGAGTAAACATAAGTCAATTACTTTTTATCAAAGGTGTTTAGATACTCGTTAGTGTTTGTCTGTTGTTCCTCTATAGGATGCAACATAGCAAGAATAGTTAAAGCCTTAACTGTTCGCACGTCACCGCGTTTCAAGGCTGACAAAATACACTCGCTTTCGAGCTTCTTTAATTCCTGCATATTCATTTGCTTTTCTCTACGTTTGAATGAGTTGCCTTGGGCGCATCGTAACTGCGCTGTTCCCTAACCGCTTTCGCGGGGTCTGCCGTCGCATCGGGACTTTTATGAGCCAATTCCCCGTCCTGTTGCGGGGCGCTCGCCTTGTCTAAGACTAATAAGGCTGCCAAGTTCATATTATTTACCACCTGTTGATGTTGAATACTCGTCTCTGTTTGCTATCTCTAGTAGCACATCTGCATGGCATGGTTCATTTAACGGACACCAGCACATAAGGTTCTTGCCGCGTAGCTCTTTTTTAATATCCTCCGATTGTATAAAACTCCAATTATGAGATTTTCTATCAATCATAGCCTTAAAATTTGCTACTGCCTTTTCTCTTGTGTTACATTGCTCATATCCATTTGTCGGCACAAAACGACAACCATATCCATAAGGCCAGAGTGAGTAGAAGAATTTGCCAACATTAAACGGATTTCCCCACTTAGAATAACGTCCTACATAAATCGTGTTATCAGGTTTTTTCCAACCTTTTGTGCGTTTGCGTTGTATACGTATAGGCTTCATTTGCTTTTCTCATCTGTTGATTTATTGATCTCTGCTATAATGTCGGTCAACGCCTCTATTAATTGGGGAACATCTGCCACGCTAACACAAAGCGATCTTTGATAAGTTGGTATCAGCCCTAATTTATATAGTATATTCACCTCAAATTCGTTGGCAATGACTCTGAAATTGAAGGTGTTTGCCTCAAGATTTTCCGTTATATTTCTTGTTACGGTTACTTTGCTCATATCATTTACCATCTTCTATATGATTGCGTCTGTTCTTGGCATAATTAAGTATTCTATCGCTTTGAGCTTTTTCAAATTCCTTGACGACATCTCGCAAGGCGCGCAAATACCAAACTACAATGGGGAAAGTTGCCTTGTTATCTTCGGGCAAATTTTCACAGCACATAGCTATGTTATGCGCCCACGTTAATACTGCTTGGGTTTCTTCCCGCAAATCTGGCCAGCCAGTAACCGATTCCCGCACTGGCTTGTCGCCTTCTATCAGGTTACTGGGTATGTAAAGCCAATCAAGAATACGCCTGTAATTTTCCAGTGATGTCAGCACCGATGATGGATAAGGAAAATCCTTCGGAACTCGTGCAACCATTTCCCGCACTGGTTGGGCTAAAAATTTATTGATAGCAAGATATAACTCTTTTTGCGCCTCACCTTCTGTGGAGGTTAAAAAGTTTCGGACACGGAAAAGCAATTGTCTTGCATAAGTTTCTGTCTCATCATCATTTAACCGTGTCTTACGCTCTTCCCGCTTCTGTTCGATATTTAATGCCCGTAGAATAGTAGCGGCTATTTCTTTGGCGTTATCCCCGTGAACCTGAACCTTACCAAAATGTTCTTTGCAATTTATATCTTGGGTAGCAACACCCCCAGCACTTTCTTCTGCTGACCAGTAAGCCCCTAATTCGTATTTGTCATCAATCTTCACTAATTTCTCACCTCTGTTGGCTTCGTGATACTTGCCACATGTTACACAAGTGAAGCCTCCATACCCGTCAGTACGTCCGCCGCATGTGTGCGCTATCAATGTATGGGTGGGGAGGGATGATTCCGCATCCTGCTTCGCAGTGCCTGCCTCATCCCCCACAGAGTGTGCATCCCCTCTATGTTCCCCCATAATAAACTTCGCTAAATCCTCTGGCATAAATCCAGAGACAGGATCTATTGAATGCAAATCAAAGAATTGCTTTATCTTTGCTGCCAACACATTCAGCGAGTTGGTTGGGTTAGTCATGCTGCCTCTCCTGGTATAGGGTTAACCCAAGCCCAGTCGCCTCTATGAATTACAACCTCTCTGTTATAATCTCTTGCAGCTTCGATTTCAGATGTAAACCCTGATTTCCTGTACCACTTCTCCGGCTTAAAGCCTTTCTTGGTGAGCTTTATCTGTACGCGGTAAAGAGTTTGCCCCTCACTGTTAACGTACTTAGTAACGCCTTTGTATTGAGAAGTATTCTCTCCGGCTGAATTACGCCTGTTTTTACCCTTGTTCCAGCCGTTCCTTTGATGATCTGCTGGTCTTAGGTTATGGAACTGGTTATCAAGCGTATTGCCGTTCTTATGGTCTGCCATGCTGAAGCTGCCGCTTACTAGCTGGTGCATATACATCATGCGCTTTACGCCTTTGCTATTGAACTCCGTAAAGGCATAGGGTCTGTTGTATTTGCCAGAATACATAATATACCAAGTATGGCGATTAAGAAGTTCGTAAGCATCGTCATCTACCAACACGGTAAACTTTTCTTCTTTGCGCTTTAAATATATTTCTTTCATAACTTTACCAAATTGATTCCCTCGTTGGTTCATCCAGAGCATTGTTAATAATAGGAAGAAGTGTTCTACGAAAAGGATAGCGACAGCCGATAAGTTCCTGAAGCTGCGTTAGAACAGTCCTATATCTTTTTATTTCATCTAGTAATGTCTGACCTTCTTTCATATTCAAAGGAGCAAACATTTCGGGTGTAGAGACGCCGGTTAGCCTTATTTCTCCAAAGCGATCTTCAATTTCTCTTATATTTTCGTCTGTCAGCATATCTTTAATCATCAATTACATCAGTTTTGATACTTAGCGCGGTCTTTGGCTTCGTCACACATATCTGCGAAACGGTCACGCATACGGTTATATGCCAAGTCACCAATCTTATTCTCGTCTATTGGTACTCCGGCATCTTCAGCCTCAGCGTAAAGTTTCTCGCATTCTTCAATGTATAGTTCCTTCATAAACTCCTCCCATCCGTTAATATATTAACCTGCGTATCTATAATTAGCCTTATGTTCAATATCTGGTATAGGCTCCAGAAATCCTTTTGCATTATAGCGAGTACCAAACGGCGGCGTTTCGTCTGGTAATGCTATCATCTTATAAAATGGGGCTTGCGCGAACCTTGCAATTATTTTCTCTACAAATTCACAAAATTCCTTTGTGTTTAATTCCGTTGAGGATCGCGGTAGTCCTTTGCTTATTATATACCCCATATGTTTTATTTCCGGCGTGGTAAATCCTACTAAGTATTTAATGAACAAATCGGCTTGGTCATTAGTTACCTTTGCGCCTCCCTCGCGTAAGTAATCAGCTATCAATGGCAATATAACGCCTTTGTAGTACCTATTTTGCTGATTCGTGCGCTTATCCATATTTACACCCTCTTGAATGATCCTGTGGGCTTTAATTCTTCTGGCAATGGGTCTTCAGTATGCCAATCGGCTTCGCCCTCAACCATTCCATTCCGTATTGCATTGTAATCATCTTGGCTGCCCTCCGCCGGGATTGCCTTAAACCTTTTGAGAATAATATCGGCATTTTGCCTAATACTTTCCACTGCCAATACATCATGCTCGTTGCCGTTTGCTTCCAATTCTTTGCATTTTTCTTTGTTAATCTCAAGTATGGACAATACCTCCTGTTTTGTTTGGGCGGCATTCATAGAATCAATTAATCCCTTGCACCAGGTATTGCGTAATGAGGCATTTTTAAACAAAGGCTTTGCTTGCATTGCTTCTGCTGGAATAGTCTCAAGCTCGCTTTCATCTAGTATACCTAATCCACATATAGAAAGGGTTGCCCGACGCTTTGCCTTAGTCTCTGCTTTCATGACTGCATTAGCCAGCATATCGCCTTTTAAGCCCTCAATCTTCACGGCTCCTTTGGCTATATCACTGCGACCTTCAGCATTGCTTACTTTGCAAGTGACAATAAACACCCCATCACGTTCGCTTTCCGTCATTTCCACAACGGATATTTTATGGATAGTACGCAATTGGTCGGTACAAGCCTTAGATGCGTATAATACAGTTTTGCCTTGCAATGTTAAATAAGAAAAGGGTTGCATCACAGGCGATAGACCGCACCTATCGCATATTGCCTTATAATATTCTATGCGCTGTTGTTCATTAAGCTGAGATATATCGCCCTTGATGAGCACATTCTCAATAGTTGCTAATTCATTAGTCATTCCACGTCCTCCATTATTTTAGGTATTATTATAAACCATGCTATTAACGCCGTTAAAGTAATAGCGGCAAGCACTCCCAATATAACTCCTATAACCCACGCCATAAATCTCTCCATGCCAGATATAAGAAACAGATAGCTATAGTTGCAAAGAATAAATGGTAGCAATTCATATAACCTCGCAGCTCGTATTTTGTGACTCATTTAATCCAGAACCAAATAATTCTTCCTCGCTAAATCCATTACTCGCATCTGCCATCTTGGAGTAATAAGCGATTTCCCCCGATGTTCTCGGCCTACGCATATTAGCTTCACGCATTTTCTGATGTTTAATCCCAAGTTCTGTAAGTGCAACTATCGCTCTTTCGTATGCTGTCATAAAATCTCCTTGCGTTGGTTATTGAGTTATGTTATAAACGGTTTTAAGATATTTACAAGCACTATTTAAGGAATTTTAAATATATTTATGAAAACACCAAAGAAACAAGAGCTTATAGTAGATGGTTTCTCTCTTTCTGTAAAGAATGTAGAGAAGATTAAATACTATGCTGCTAAAGAGACTAGAGGTAATAAGAGCGCCTGGCTGGATGGAATGCTCACGAAGATATTTGCTGATAAGGAGGGGGTTACTATCTATGCCAACAGACCCATACGATAAACAATATAAACCCACTAAAAAGAACCTTGAAGCTGTGGTAAAGCATATAGATGGCTTAACCCGTAAAGTCGGTCAGCAGAAGAAACGCATGGATAAGATGGAATGCACTTTAGAAGATTTATGCGGAAAAATGGGAAGATTTGAAGCAGATAGACAACAACTGGTTAAAGAAGATGATTATTAGATGGGAGGATGCTTTGAGAGAGATTAAAAATCCACCACCCAAAGAATCGGCCATTGTTGCCGCATGTATTAAAACTCTATTTACACTCGGTTGTTATGTATGGCGCAATAACACGGGAAGTTACACGCCCGAAGGCTCCAATAGGTTTATTCGTTATGGCAAAGTAGGTAGCGCGGATATTATTGGTGTTATGAAAGGTGGAAAATTCATTGCAGTGGAATGTAAATCCGGCAAGAATCAACAAACCGAACCACAAAAGCTATTTCAGAAATACATAGAAGAAAAAGGCGGTATTTACATTCTCGCGCATTCTGTTGATGAACTATTGGAGAAGTATCATGGCTGCTTGGGCAAAATGTAAGAAATGCAACACGGCGGTAGGGAAGATAAACCTTATTGATGGCGTATGCTTTGATAATTGCAAAATAGCTAAATGGAAAGTGGAGTTAAAAACTGCCCGCAGCAAGAAACACAGAGAGAAAATGCTGGAGATTGCCAGAAAAGCCAACAAAGAACGTGCCGAGAATAACAAAGGATGGCCTAAAACCGATAAGACCGAACGTGAGGCTATGAGAAACGTGCGTTATGATAATTATAACCAGGAGGATATTTATTTATGATTCAGCTTGCCATGTTTAATGAATATACCAAGTACAAAGCTAAATCTTTACCTTATGCCTCGCAGCGCGAGACCAGCAAGCAAGGTGCTAAAACCGCATTAGGACGATCACAGACGCAGTTTGATAAGATTCTGGCAGTATTGACAGAGAAAGGCATTCACGGTGCTACAGCCTCAGAATTAAAGCCATTAACGGGGATTGAGGAATCAAGCACGATGGCTGCTAGGTTAAACGGATTAATGAAAGCTGGCAAGATTATAGCTACAGATGAGACTCGCAAAGGAATATCTGGAATTAACCAGATTATATGGAGGATTATATGAAGGCTGAATATATGGAGTTAAGGGATTTTTTTGCCGCAAGTGCATTACAAGGATTTTGTGCCAATCAAAAAGCCTTAAAAGAAAATGTAGATGCAGTAAATAAGATGTTTAAAGATTTGGATGTAGATATTTCCGAAAAACCAAGAGACATGTTGGCATTTCTCTGTTACCAGATCGCAGATGCGATGATAAAAATAAGGGCAGAAAAACATTGACAATAGTTTGGAGATTAGTATAATTAGCAAAGTGGCAGGGAGATACCTGATCCGTATCTGACTACTCAACATAGTTTTCCTTGCTGGACATATTTAGAGCCTGCCACATATTTTTAATTAGCAAGGATATAGAAAGCAAGGATTATGGCAGAATTTGCCGCTCTACCTTTATTTACAGATTCCCTCATAGCTGACACAATCCATTTATCGAATGCAGAGTTTGGATTATATATAAGATTACTGGTACTTTGCTGGCGTATGCCAAATTGTAAGATGCCGCGTGATGAGTCTTGGCATATGCGGCGGCATAGTATAAATTACCAACAATTCAGTGACTTATACAAACCGCTATTAAATGAGTTCTTTAAATGTGATGGCAACTTCTATTATCAGAAACGACTATTAAAAGAATTTGAGTATCTAAGAAAGAAACACCAAAAACAGAGCGTTGCGGCTAAGTCACGGTGGAATAAAGAAAAAGACATATACAGTGGCAATGCCCCCCACCCCACCCCACCTAACCCCACCCTTAGTAATAATATTAAAAAGAATAATATTATTACATACACGTCAGAATTTATAGAATTTTATGAGCTATACCCAAAACATGAAGGTAAAAATTCAGCATTAAAGGCCTACAACAAAGCAATCAAAGAAGGAACTAAACATGAAAACATTATCAGAGGCGTTAAATCGTATGCAGAGCAGCTTAATAGAAATTCAACAGAAAGACGGTATATCGCCGCCCCTGCAAGCTGGCTTAACGGAAAACGATGGGAAGATGAATACACCATTACAGCCCAGATTAGGTCATCAACTGGAAAACCAACCTTCACTAGCGAAGGGGAGAGAATTGCCCGCGAGTTCATGCAAGCCACACAGCCATGAGGATAAGGCAAAATTATCNTCATGGCTATGGCGCAAATTTGTGAATTACAACAACAATATGGAAAAACCCCAGCTAATCTAAAAGTATTGGTTGATGGTTTCCTATGGGTTCTTAAGGATTACCCAATGAACGCAATATTAGATGCCATTGCGGAATATGTTAAACGTAATAATAATATTCCATCCCCTTCTGATATTGTAAATATAATCGATCCACCCGAAGAAATATGGAAACCAACATGGCCTGTTTACATTGCAATGAAAAAGAAAATACAACAAGAGTATTATTATCCATCGGTTAAGGAACGGGAATATTTGAAACGCTGTGAGCGTTATGCTATGGATAGCGAACGAATCCATACTGATGACAGGGAAGAACTACAGGCTAGGGATATTGCAGCAGGTAGAATAACATTCCAGCCAGAGGAAAACTAAATTTACTTGATTAATCTGATTATTTATGAATAATATATAACTCATGATAGACAGCAGAATACTTGCAAAGAAGTTGCGCTACCGCATTGAAGGGGAAATGAATGCAAGGTTTAATATTGACGACACTCAGGAAATTGATAAAGAACTAGAGTTATTGCTCGATAGGATTTATGTGAGTGTTTCCGCCGCACCATCAGAGAGAAATTTAGCATTAAAGCCAGAAATATTAAAATCGGATATGAAAGAGATATTTTCTGATTTCAGGCAACCAGACCAGATAGGGGAATAATATGGAATCTGAAGAATTTGTTGATAAATCCGAGTGGCTACCGCTTAAAATCGTAAAACAATATGCAGACTACGCCGTAAATAACGGTAGGAAAGTATTTAACAACGGTTCCATCATTCCCCACCCTAAATCCAAACCTTGTATTGACAGGTTATGCGAGGATGAACAAATATTAAAACCAGAACACCAAAGCGCAGCGGAAGCCTTCAAAGCCCTTGTAGATTGTGCGGAAGGTAAGTTGGTAGCTGCCACCCATAAGGAACCCATAGAAACCGCATGGTTAAGCCCTGCATTGAAGGTAGCGGCTATTTACCAGCAACTATGCAAACGCGATGCGTATTATGTGGATAGGGTGATATTTGGAACCACAAGGGAGCCGGATTATGCGTGGATGCGTAAATGCCAGCAAACGTTAAACGATGCCTTTGATTCGCTATGTGATGCCATGAGGAAAGATAATATTCTGGATGCAGTGGAAGTTATAAGAAAGAAAGAAATTGACAAGAATGTTATTCTGGCTAGAATAGCTGGTAATTCCCGCGCTATAAGTGTCACTAGAAACAACCCACCCATAGATGAAATATACGCATAGTTATGGTGGCTTACTCCCAAGAGATATGTGATAAGATATGCAACCTTCTGAGTGAGGGCATAAGCCTTACGAGTATATGCAAACAAGAGGGGATGCCGTCGATTACTGCGGTAATGAATTGGCTGGCTGATGAGCGTTATACCGAATTCCTTGCACAATACGCTCGCGCGCGAGACTCAATGGCAGACGCAATAGCTGAAGAAATCATAGACATAGCAGATAATGAGATGCTACCCGCTGACTCACGCCGCATAAGGGTTGATGTGCGAAAATGGTATGCTGGTAAGGTAAGGCCAAAGAAATACGGCGATAAACAAATAATAGGCGGTGATCCTGATAATCCGGTAGCCTTACAAGTAATTACAGGGGTTCCACGCTCTCCAACAGAGTAGTATGCAAATATCAACTGGCTATAACCCTCGCCCTATCCAGTTGCGTATCCATCAATCTCTTAAACGTTTTAATGTGCTTGTAGCCCACAGAAGGCTAGGAAAAACCGTATTAAGCATTAACGCCCTACTGGATAGTGCTTGTAGGAATCAATTAAAGAATCCCCGATATGCGTATATTGCGCCTTTGTTTAATCAAGCAAAGAACGTTGCTTGGGATTACCTTAAGAATTACTCCCGCCCTATAATTGGAACCGATAGTAACGAAGCTGAATTGCGCGTTGATCTCCCAAATGGAGCACGAATATCATTATTTGGAGCCGATAACCCCGATAGACTTCGTGGACAATATTTTGATGGGGTTGTGCTTGACGAATACGCAGATATGTCACCTCGGATGTGGGGTGAGATCATACGCCCTGCATTAGCAGACCGTAAGGGATGGGTTATATTCATAGGAACACCCAAAGGCCGCAATCAGTTCTGGGAGCTATACGACCAGGCAAGCCGTGATAATGAATGGTACTCGGCAATATTTAAGGCATCTGAGACGGATATATTACCAAGCGAAGAATTAGCTGCTGCCCGTAAGCAAATGAGCGATGATCAATACGCCCAGGAGTTTGAGTGCTCATGGCAAGCTGCATTAATTGGAGCTTACTATGGTAGAGAGATTAATACTCTTGAAGCTCGTAACCGCATCACAATGGTTCCGCATGATCCTGCCTTGCAGGTTTACACTGCATGGGATTTAGGGGTAGATGATGCGACAGCTATCTGGTTTGCACAGTCAGTAGGCCCCGAAGTAAGGCTCATAGATTACTATGAGAACTCTGGATGTGGTCTGGATCACTACGCATCAATCATTAAGTCTAAGCCGTATGTTTACGCAGACCACCTCCTGCCTCATGATATTAAGGTAGTCGAATATGGTACTGGACGCAGCCGTTTAGAAACGCTCGCTGGTTATGGGATAACTGGTTATGTGCTTGAGAATAGCCGCATTGAAGATGGTATTAATGCTTCAAGGTTATTATTACAAAAGTGCTGGTTTGACGCTGACAAGACAAAGCGTGGAGTTGAATGCTTAAGGCAATATCAACGAGAATGGGATGATAAGCTAAAGACATTTAAAAACAGACCAAGACATGACTTCTCAAGCCATGCTGCTGATGCCTTCCGTTATTTGGCCTTAGGCCTGCCTGTCAGTAAAATACAAATACAATCCTATCAAGAGCCTGCATATTTTAATTCAAGCCCTAATTCATGGATGGGAAGATAAATGGCTAAGAAGAATAAGGATGAAAAAGAGGATAGCGATTCTCTTAAAAAGATGCGTGACAGGTTTGGGCAATGTGCAGAGCATGAAAGCTCTAACCGTGACTTATGGATTAAGAACGTGGACATGTCGTCCTCCACAGACCAATGGCCTCAGGATGTAGTTAATTTCAGGGGTGCAGGAAGGCCACGCTTAACCATTAACCGTCTAAACGGCACTTGCAAGCAGATTGAGGGTGATTACCGCCAGAATGAATTGGCTATTAACGTGCTCCCTGCTTCTTATGATTCTGATGATGATATAGCTGATATTCTAGCTGGTATCATACGTCATATTGAACAGGTAAGTAATGCTAAATCCGTTTACTTACATGGCATACGTTATGCTTCAAGGGGTGGATGGGGATGGGTGAGGGTACTTCCGGTTTACGCCGATGAAGGCACATTTGAGCAGGAACTCCGCATTGAAGCTATTTATAACACCCTTACGGTATATTGCGATAAGAAAGCGGTGAAGCCAACCCGCGAAGATGCCCGTTTCATGTTTGTATCTGAAATGGTAAGCCGTGATGAACACATGGCTGAATATCCTGATTCGGATTTACGCTTCACCGAATCGTTAGAGGATTTTGATGATGCGTTTGAGGATTGGGTAGAAGATGACGGCGAGATGATTCGCCGTGTTGAATACTTCACGAAGGAACAAGTGCCTACTCGGTTTGCGCTATTTGATAATGGTGCAACGGTAGAAATTGAGAGCGATGAAGAACTTGAGGCAATGAAGGCTATAGGCTGGAAGCTGACAAAAGAGAAAACTGGCAAGCGTACCCAAATACGCTGGCAGAAGTGCATAGTAAACCAAATCCTTGAGGAACGGGTTTACAAAATGCCGTTTATTCCCCTGATTCCATTCTTAGGGGAAGAAATCAATACTAAGGGCAAGGTAACGTTACATAGTGCCATTGCTTACGGTATTGATCCACAGTTGATGTTGAATTATTGGAAATCTACCGCTACCGAGTCTGTGTGTTTAAGCCCCAAAGCTCCAATATGGGGAACTCCTAAACAAATACAGAACTTTGAGATGCAGTGGAAGAATGTCAATGTTAATTCACAGCCTTATATTCTTTACAACCCTGATCCTGCGGCTCCTGGTATTCCCGGACGCATTCCAATGCCTGAACAGCCTATTGGCGAGATGTCAATGGGAGGTGGTGCTGAGAGGGATATAGCTTATACAACAAACACCTTTGATGCCCAGTTAGGCGCACCCGGACAGGAAGTATCAGGTGTTGCCTTAGGTGAACGCCAGCAACAGGGAACTACAGGTAATTTCTTATTCATAGATAATGGCAAGATAGCCATAGAACATATTGGCAGGGTGTTACTTAGCTTTATACCGCTTATATACGATACGGAGCGTGTTGTGAGGGTATTAAGCCTTGAGGGTAAGGGTGGTACGGAAACTATCAATCAGGAAATCCACAATCCTTTACTTGGAATCACTGATATTTTAAACGATATTACTGTCGGAAGTTATCAGGTTGTAGTCGAAGCTGGCAAGGCATTTGCTACACGCCGTAAGGAATCAGTGGATCAACTCCTTAATTGGGCTAAATCCTTTCCCAATCAGTCCCCATTGGTATCCGATCAGGTTTTAGAGGCTATGGATGTGCCGGGCGGAACTGCAATGGCTGAAAGGGTAAGGCGGTCACTTCCTCCGCAGGTAGTTAATGATCCTGATTCACCAGAAGGCCAGCAAGCACAGGCACAAGCCCAACAGCAGCAACAGCAAGCTCAACAGATGCAGCAGCAGTTGATTCAAAGTAAGATGCAGGCCGAACAAGGAAAGAACCAAGCGTCAATGGCAAAGGCGAATGCTGAAGTCATAAGATCGCAGGCAGAGGTGGTTAAGGCTAAATCTGATGTAGAAATAGCTGCTATTGATACGCATAATGCCAAGATGGAACATGCCATGTCTATAGTTGACCATGCAAGGACAGGACAAGAGGCAGTTCAACCCCCAGTAGGTAATAACCCAGTACAATCCGCATCCCAACCACAACCAGCACAACCTCAAGTTGGTAGTTTCGCTGGCAACAGGCAACAGGATGTTCAAAAGGCCGATGATGCCAAACAAATACTTGGTGCGCTTGCACAGCATTTAATGCAGACAGGCCAACATCATCAACAGCAGATGCAAGGCATCCATGAATTGCTAGGCCATGTTGCACAGGGCAACCAGGCTATAGGGCAACACATGGCTATGCAGAATCAAATAGCACAAGCCCCCGTTGAGGCTATCAGGGATAAGATGGGTAAGATAACAGGCAGGCGCGTTGTAATGCCGGGGGCTTAAATTATTAAAGATTTGAGCCTGCCATTTTTAAGCTTTGAAATATAAGCAGCAGAAACATTATATTTATTTGCTATTTGTCTTCCTGTTAATACCGCGTCTCTAATATCTTGTTTTATCTCTCTGACTGTTTCATCAGAATGAATGCGTACGAAATTATATTTACGAGGATGTTTGCAGTGCCTACCTTTATTTAAGCAATCTTGTCTATTATCTTTTGGGGTGCCTAAAAAAAGATGAGCAAGAAGAACACAAGCTGGATTATCACATGTATGGCAAACGTATATATTACTAGCTAATTCTGACAAATTATTTGCCAGAATATAGTGCAATCTATGTGCAGCTATATTGCGTTTACCGAATCTTATCATACCATACCCAAATCTCATCGTTGCCCCTTTCCATTCGCGGCAGCCATTTGACATAATTTCTGACCGAGATAGGATAGTCTCTATGCGTTTATTTATATACTCTTTTTCCATATACAAATCATATAGATTTCCATATCAGAGTCAACAATGATTAATTGCGCTCAGTACGGTAACGCACTATCTTATTACGGAAATATTCAGTTAGCCTTTTATAACCCCCCGCTTTATACATGGGGTGCGTGGGAATTACCTTACCCAGAACATTATCAACCGCCATTAGACGAAGAAGAAATAGCGGTTATTGAAGAACGCCGTGATTATACTCTTACGCCTATCGTGCAGGAAAATCCCGAATCCGTAATACTGAGGATGCAGCATGAAGTTAACATGAAAGCTGCACAGGTTCCTATCAGGCAACATGTTAAAGCAAATAAGAAGCCCGAAACAGATACCGATGATGAAGATTATTTTATATTAATGTGAGGATTAAATGACAAGCCAACAGAATGCAATATTTACGGTAGCCAATGGTAATACTGTATCAGATTATAAGGATATTCATGGCTGTGATGTAGTGGGTTTCTATACCCCTACTTTAACCAGTACCGCAATTACCTTTCAGGCAGCTTCAGACCTTGACCAGACATTTGTTGCCGTAAAAGACAGTGGTGGAAGTGCTATTAGCTTTACCGTAGCCTCAAATGGTTATTATGGCTTCTCTCAAGATCAGATATGTAAGTTCAGGGGTATAAGATATATTAAACTTGTGTGTGGTTCTTCTGAAGGCGCGGCACGAGCTATCCCTATATGCCTATGGCCTCGGAGTTCATTCTGATGTTTAAGAAAGTTATCGGCAAGCGTGTAATGTGCCTTTATCCGTGGAAAGCAGACGCGGAGATTAAAACTTCTGGTGGTATCATAGTACCTGATGCCCAAAAGGATAAGCCTAATAACCTTGTGGTAACAATGTCAGGTATTGAAGATATAGAACCGGGTGATCGGGTTGTCTTTAACCGTTATCATGGAACTACCATTGAGATTGATAAGCAGGAGTTTCTCTTCTTAAAAGAAGAAGAAATATTGGGAGTTATTGATGGAGCGCATTTTAAGGATGATTCCCACAATCATAGGTTCTCTTCAGCACCATAGGAGGCGATATGGCTAAATTAACAAGCAAAGAGAGGAATGCTTTGCCTAATTCGGCATTTGCAGGCCCTAATCGTTCCTATCCTGTGGAGGATACCTCTCATGCCAAAAACGCCAAAGCTAGGGCAGCGCAGTTTGCATCACCATCATTAGAGAAGAAAGTGGACGCAAGAGCTAATAAAGTTCTGCATCACTCTAACCACAAAGACCACGACAAGTTTCTACATAACATCAAACCTTAAAGGAGATTATTATGGCTACAGATTACGGTACAAAAGAAAAATCCGGCAAAGACGGAAATACAGTCGGTCAGGGCTTTGGCGGTAATGAAAAAATGAAATCCAGCAAAGCTAAATCTGGCGGAGAATCCAAAGCTGGAAAATCAAGTAATCATGCGGAACATGATGAAATGATGCACAAGATGATGCCTGCCGGATATAAGGGCGATTGCGGCTATTAATTACTTCTGAGCATAAGCAGTATCTTATGCAGCTTCGTAGGCAGCTAAAGCCCGTAAAGGAAAATATATGACAGACGATCTATCCGTTTCAGCAAACCTTATTTCAAGTTCCCCTACTCCCGAAGTAAGCCCATCAAAGCCAGTAGTCACGCCACCTGTAGAATCCCATCCAGCAGGTGCGGCAGTAACTACGGATGATTTTGATGACAACCTTATTCCTGAAGGTTCACGCGAGAATTTTAAGAAATACCGTGAATCCCAGAAAGCTAAAGCCAGTGAGTTAGAAACTAAGCTGAATGCTGAAACTCGCAAACGCATGGAATATGAGGCTACGGTTGCCCAGATTCAGGCGCAGCAGAGAAACACACAACAGCCCATTGGTGAACAGCCTGATTATAAGAATTTCTCTACCATTGAGGAATACCGTGATGCTGTAGTTAAATGGGCTAAACAGGCAGGTGCAGTTGAGTTTCAAGGCTCACTTACCCAAAGACAGCAACAGCAACTTGCTCAACAGGAAGCCTCAAAGATGATGGCAAGAGGCAATGCTGCAAGGGCTAAATACCCAGATTTCGATCAGGTGACGGGTTCTATCATACCGATTGCCAATCAAATACCTGTAGTGGTTCAATTCATTAAAGAGTTCGATAATGGAACGGATGTATTATACCACTTAGGAAAGAATCCCGCCGTATTAGAGGCTTTGAGTAAATTACAGCCTTTTGCAGCAGGACAAGAATTGCTTAGGATTCAGTCGGCTTTAAGTACGCCTGCACCAAAAGCAGTAAGCCAAGCCCCCGCGCCTATCAATCCCGTTAGCACAGGCGGAGACGGAAATGTTAAATCAGTTCTTGAATTAGTTAAGAAGGATGATGCGACAGATTACGTTGCCCGTGAAATGCGAAGGGAATTAAGGCGCAAAAAGGGAGCTGAGTAATAAGGAGACTATAATGGCAACAGCTACATATAACGTACAAGACCTCATAGCCGCAAAAGCTCTGGCAATCATAAGTAACCAGTTACCGCTGGTTCGCCATCTTAATCATGACTATGAAGATAAATTCGCCGAGGTCACAGATGACCATCGGATAGGACAGACGATTCGTATTCCCAAACCACCGCGCCGCAATTCTACGCTCTCCTCTGGATGGGCTATCAATGTGCAGCCAGTAGTGGAAGAGGTGACATCGCTGACCATCAATACCACCGCTCAGGACAGTACGGCTTTTGCCGATGCCGACCTTGCATTACTCACAGTTGACCCGGAAAAAGAAGCCGATGCTTGGGCGCGTAAGTACATAAAACCGCGTGTTTCCAAGATGGCAAACGATATTGAAGCCAATCTTTACGGTACTATCATAGCCAATACCTATAACTTGGTTGGTACTGCCGGAAGCGTTCCACAGTCATCACAGACTTGGTCGGATGCTGTACAGAAGCTAGACGAAAACCTAGCTCCTGGTGATGAGCGTTGTGCATTGCTTACTTCTGCTTCAGTAAGCGGAATGAGGGAAGCATTAAAGGGTACATTCGTTAGGGATATTTCTGAGGCAGCCTTGATTAAGGGCTTCATCTCTGAACTTTACGGAACGGATAACTTCCAGACGGAAATCGTGTCAAGCCATACTAATGGCACATTCGGTACTGATACCGTTGTGACCCAGAATAGCGGCTCACCCCAGACAGGATCATCTTTGGTCACAACGGGATGGACTTCTACTCACGGTGTAGCGGCTGGTGATATATTCACTATCGCAGGTGTTTATGCTATCAACTATGTAACGAAGGCACAGCTTTCTAACTTACAGCAGTTTGTAGCTACAGCAGCAGCAACTAATGCGGCTGGCACGACTACTATCCTGATCTCCCCGGCTATTACGACTTCCGGCCCTGATCAGACTGTAAGTGCTGCACCGGCTTTGAACTCTGCAGTTACTTTTGTAGGCTCATCTGCAACCGCTTACCGCCGCAATATCATGTTCCATAAGGATGCTTTCACAGTGGCTTTTGCTGATCTGTATATTCCTAAGAACATTGAAATGGCGGCTCGTAAATCTGCAAACGGTATCAAACTGCGTTATACACGCCAGTGGGATATAGTTAACTCGCAGCTTTATGATCGTATTGATGCGTATTTCGGCATTGCGCCGCTTTATGCACAATGGGCTACACAAATCACTGAATAGGAGATTTTATGGCTAAAGTAATGCTTTTCAAACGTGGCCTTAATGCTAAAGAACTCGACATGCGTTATCTTGATGATCAGGAACAGCGCAATCATGTTGAGAAATTCAAGGCTGCTGGCTACTATGAAAACCCCCCTACGGTGTGTATGTATCACCCTGAGACTAAGGAACAGTTGATTATCCATGCGGAAGATCAGGCTATTCTTGAATCTCGCGGGTTTTTTGCAACTCCGACTTGGGTTTATCATCCCACAGAAGGAAAGAAAATTGTTTCTAAAGCAGAAGCAGATCAACTTTTCATGGACGGCTGGTACGATAATCCTGCTAAATTTCCGGGCAATCAGTTAGGTGTGGCAAAAGCTGCAAGTAAACTGATCTTGCCGAAAGGTAATGTAGCATGACTCGTGGTATAAGTTTTGATAGGGAAAGATATATTCAGACTACACTGACTCCCACGACTGGTATTACAGCTAATACCACCGGGGAGCTTACTTTCTCAATACTGGGGCTTCAAGTGAATGACCTCATAACCATCAATAAACCTACCCTTCAGGCAGGTCTTGGTATTGTCAATGCCCGTGTAAGTGCGGCTAATACATTAGCAATCACTTATGTAAACGGCACAGGCGGCATCATCACCCCAACTACAGAAGCATATAATATTCATGTAGTTCGCCCTGATAAGTATGAAACTGATGGCTCAGTACAGACTAGATAATTAAGGAGAATTAAATGGCTAATATAGGTACAGAAACTGGTGGTTATCCAACCCCAGCAATCATGAGTTCATATTTAGGGAGCGGAACCGCTACCCTCAATAGCTCAGGTAATGTTTTTAACGCGGTAACCGTAACGGCAGGAACAGCGTTACAGCCTGGCGCAACGGGTGCTGATAACGTGCTTGCAGTATTTAGCATTCCAGCAAACACCTTTGACGGCATAGCTAGTACTAACCGTGGGTTATCATTTACTGCTATTGGCTCTGTCGGGGCAACCACTAATAACAAGCGCATTAAGATTATTTACAATCCGACTGCGGCTGTTGTAGGTAGCACCGTATCGGGTGGCACAGTGATTGCCGACACAGGTAGTTCTACAGTAAGTGGTGCAGGCTGGTCACTTGGCGCACAAATATTTAAATACGGTGCGGCAGGTTCTAACACTCAGCTTGCTATCCATCAGTCAGCACAGGTTGGTGGCGCAGTATCTACTTTGATTTCTCCCGCTGCTGTAACTGCTACCGAAAACGCAGCTATTCTTGTTGCTGTAACAGGAAATGCAGCTACTGCAACAAGCGACATTATTCTCAACTTCTTTGAGCCATCCGGATTAAACTAAGTGATAATACTACCTACGATGGGAAGGCCTCGGAATTTAGAGAGGTTTGTATCCAATTATCATAAAACGAAATGTACTTTACCCGTACACGTTGTTTTAGATGAAGCGGATGCTCACAACTATGAATCTGTAGACCTTCCCTCGCATTTTAAAGTTATATGTGCGCCTAAAGGAATGAGATTGGGTGAGATATATAATACGATATTTGATACATTTCCTGACGAGGATTTCTACGGGATGGTTTCAGATGATTGCGTTCCTGAAACAGATGAATGGGATGTGAAGTTGCGCGATGCCTGTTTACCAGATTTAGTTGCATGGCCTTCAGATGGCTTTGTGAATGGAAAGATGCCTACATTGCCTTTTTTTGGTGGTGATCTGGTTAGGAAACTTGGTTTCTGGTCGCCCGGCGATATGAAACATTGGTACACAGATAATGCGTGGGCTGATATAGCTTATGGATTGGGGAAGGCAGTTTACAGGGATGATATTAAATTAATCCACCATCACCCTGTAAATGGAAATGCTGAAAATGATGCCACATATATAAACCAGCCTAATCATGCTATTGACAAAGTAGCTTATGATAGCTGGAAGCGCAATTCTTTACCATCCATTATTGAGCGCATGAAAGCGCAAATATCGGATGAAGAATATCACCGCAACCAAGATGGTATGGGCGAATGAAATTTGATACTGTATTAAAGAAAAAAGAATTGCCGATAGATAACAGCATAAAATTAGCCGTTACCATGTGTTCATCGCGTGACATTAAGCCACAAACAACGGCTTCTCTGGTTAATTTAGTGGCGTGGCTGGTGCATTCCAGCCATAGTATAAACATGACACGCCTTGATTTGGTTGGTGGCGTATCTGAATCGCTTTTATCAACGGCGCGGCAGAAGAAGTTAGACTTTGCCATAGAGGGTACTTATACGCATTTAGTGTGTTTTGATGATGATATGCAATTTCCCTATGATGCAGTACATAGAATGCTTGCAGCGGATGTTGACTTTATATGTGCAAATGCTGTGCAGAAACTACCCGACAAAATAAATGGTGTATGTTTAGACTTCGCAGCAAATCGGATTGATTCAACCGGGAAAACTGGAGTGGAAGAAATCGGATGGGGTTCACTTGCCTGCGCTGTTATTAAAATGGATGCTATAAGAAAAATCCCCAAACCACACTTTGAAGTTAATTGGGTGCAAGAATTACATAGTGGCTTGGGTGGTTATCAAGGGGAAGACCACTACTTTATCAATAAACTAAAAGCGCATGGCATTAAGATTCACTGTGATCACGACCTCTCAAATGAGGTCTTTCACATAGGTGACTATAAATACGGATTTCCTGAAATAACGCAATTTAAAGGTTAGTCTCATGACCACCGCATCGGATTTAATAAACGGCGCGCTCCGCCAATGCTCTAGCACTACTCCGGGCGAACCCATACCTGGGGATGAAGCTGGCAATGCTTTGTTTATTTTAAATGATATGATTGGTTCATGGTCGGCTGAGAGTTTCATGCCGCCATTTAAGACCAAGACTACCTTTCCCATGACGCAGGGGAAGGAGAGTTATACTATAGGAACAAGCGGAAGCCCCGATATTAGTAATATCCGTCCTGATGCGATAACCAATGTGTTCTTTACTGATACAAACGCAGGCATAGATTATGCTGGTGATGTTTGTATGAGCCAAGACCAGTATAATGGCATAGCGTTAAAAAGTATCGCTGGCATACCCCATTGGCTTTATTACGATCCACAATACCCTAACGGGGTAGCATATGTGTATCAAACGGCAGGAAATACTACATTTACGATGACGTTAGAGATGTTATTGCCTGTTGCTCAATTTGCTTCCCTCACCTCCACACTATCAATGCCGCCTGAATATAACCATGCAATCAAAATGCTCTTAGCCGATCTATTGGCTTTTGAATATGGCTATGAGTTGACACAAAGGCAGATTACCGAGATTGAGCGTTGCCGCTCGTGGATTATGGCAAAGAATGCCAAAAGGGAAGCTGCGGTATTTGATCCATTATTTAAACGCAGGGGGACATTTACGATTTTATCAGGTGGCCCTTCATACTAACATAACAGACTAGAGGTTTATGTGACCGTTATACCATTCTGCGGCCAGACTTACGTTGATAAAACCCTGAATGCCAACGCACAGGATTGCATTAATTTGTATCCTATGAAAACAAAGATGGCGGAATATTCTGATAAGAAGATTTCCCAATCCGTTCCTGAAAAAATAATAATGTACCCTACTCCGGGGTATAAATATTTAAGAACCCCCGGCTCAGGTGCTATTCGTGCTCTCTATGTCATCAACACAACGCTTTATATTATAAGCGGAAATACACTTTATAGTTTTACGCCTTCTGGTACATCTAATGATTTGACTACCGGAACATTTAATAATCTTGGGACATTACAAACTTCGAGTGGCTGGTGCAGTGTAACATCAAATACCGTACAGCTTGTTATAAGCGATGGACTTTATGGATATACATTAATATTCTCCAGTAATGCTTTTGCTCAGATTAGCACAAGCGGGGGATTTCCGGCAACTGGCGTTACGAATCTAACTTATTACGATTCTTATGTTATAGGGGCGCAGAATAATTCTAAGACAGTATTTCAAAGTAATGTTTTAGATGCTACCACTTGGCAGGCATTGGCTTTTGATACCATTGTTTCATTCCCTGATAATATTATCGGCGTTTGGTCGGATGAATTACAGCTTTATGTAATGGGGCCAAAGATAACCGAAGTTCAGATTGATGCCGGAACTATCCCCTATGCTTTTCAGAAGGTTCCTAATGTATTAATTCAGGCTGGTTTAGTTGCCCCTGCTACTCTTTGTAAGGTTGCCAATACAACATTCTTTCTAGCCTCGGATATTGCCGGAAAATCATATATAGCGGCGTTTAATTCTTATGATACCAAAGTTATCTCCACACCTCCTATAAACGAGGCTATGGAGCGTTATACTACAATTTCCGATGCCTTCGCCTATGCGTACCGTGAAGGCGATAACCATTTTTATGTGATAACGTTCCCATCAGCAGGTGCAACGTGGGCTTATGATATAAAGATGGATATGTGGCACAAGCGATCCATTGCCGGAGGAGCCGATCTTCCTGTCGCTTGTGTATTGTGGCAGGGAATCCAGATTGTAGGTGATTCGCTTGGTAATTTATACCAGATGTCGCAGAACTTTTCGTATTATTCAGTGGGAAATACGGGTGTTGATAAACCCATGTTACGCTCCCGCACTACAGCACATGTTAATTCAGAATATAAATCGTTATTTATCCAAGAATTACAGATTAACTTCCAGATGGGTGGTGGATTTATAACGGATGCAAATCTTTCGCCACAACCCTCCGCGGCCGCACCACTTGCCACGCTCCAAGTATCAAGAGACTTTGGCAATACGTGGATCACAGTAGGCACAAGATCACTTGGTTATGTAGGTCAATATCAGTTACGGGCTATGTGGAGGAATCTTGGTCGCTTCAGGCAAAATGCAACGTTTCGCGTAAATATTACCGATCCATGCCTTGTATTCATTGTTGGAGCTGAAGCCAGAATTAAACCGGGAGTAAAATAGCATGAGTATTTTCATGCCCACAGCAACGACAAAACTTATAAATCCTGATGGAACTCCCGCATCTCTTTGGATTCTATTATTTAATCAATTACTGAATCGTGTCGGCGGCTCAACGGGCGGTATATATTCAAAACTATTAGTTGCAAGCGGTGCTTTCTCATGGAATATGAATGCTTCACCTGTAGCATTCGTTACACTTGGCAGTGGCGTTAATACATTAACCGCAACTGGGCAGGTTGCAGGTAACTTCTATGATTATAAATTAACAGTGATACAACCTTCAAGTGGGGCGGATGGCACTATTACATGGCCTTCAAACTTTTTCTTTCCTGGTGGGGTAACTCCTACGCTTTCAACAGGAAATAATGCTATTGATAAGTTACACTTTGATAGTGATGGAACGAATGTCTATCTGATAACTCTTGGGTTGAATTACAGCGCATGATCATGCTGATCTCAAAGAGCGGAATAGACGATATTTGGCCTTTGATTGAACACTGGCTATCCGATGCAATGGGAGAGGATAAGGCTTATTCCACGCATGATATATTCAATTTATGCAAGGATGGTTCTTTGAATCTTATGACGGCAAATAGGAACAGATTGCTTGGGTTTATTATATTCCGACTTTATAATACACCACAATGCAAATGCTGTTTTGTGAGTTATTTTGGGGGTGAGGGGCTTGAAGATTGGATTTCTGATGCTGCATCTGCGTTAAAACTATTCCTGAAAGAACAGGGTGTAAGGCAAATTAGCCTGATTGGGCGCAAGGGATGGGGAAAGATAATGGGGGCAGATAGCGAACAAAGTGCTTATTTGATTAATTTGTAACCTTTTGATTCAACGCATTTGTCAATTTCTGCCTTGAGTTTAATATCTCTTTCTTCATTAGTCATCGGATCGTTAAGCGATGCTATACCTGCGCCAATTCCTCCTAATAAGCCACCAGCAAGAGAATAATAAGTTTTACCAGTAATGTTCTCAGCCGTTACAAGACAATCTTTTCTATCTTGTTCGTATTTTGATGGATCATTTGGAGCGGTGATTAATTGCGGATGATACGTGGGAGCGCAAGAAGCTAATATTAGTAATAAAATTAAGTATCTCATAATAAAATATTAACATAATTTAAGGAATTGTCAATATGGGGCATCATGGCGGATTGCTTGGCACTTTGGCAGAAGTTGCATTGCCAGTGCTTGGCTCAATTTTATTACCTGGGGCAGGAGCGGCATTAGGAATACCAGGGCTAGTAGATGCCGCTGGTTCTGCTACTGCATTGGGTGGTGCGTTAGGTGGTGGTCTGGGAGGATTAGGTGGTGGCCTAGCATCTGGTGGTAGCCTTTCTAATGATCTTGTAGGCGCGGGTCTTGGTGCAGTTGGTGGTGGAATCTATGGTGATGGTGGTCTAGCAAATTCTCTTACAGATGTAGGAAATTCGATTGGTGGATTAGCAGGAGATGCAACGCTTGGCTCAGATATTGGCAGTGGCCTATCTGGAATAGGAAATAGTATTGGTAGTGGATTGAGCCAATTCAATCAGGCAAGTGGTTTATCTTCTTTATTGGGTGGTACAGCAGAACCTACTCCTGATTTTCAAAGTGATTTCAATTTATATAATACACCCACAGCAGGAGCAACAGCCGCAGGGCAGGCATCCACACCCGCTTTAGGGCAGACTGTACTAGGTGGCGCAGGTGGCTCACCAAGTATAGCTTCTGGAGGGGCAACA
>JGI24891J29808_1000388_pt1 | contig 29210 bp, 29 predicted proteins | sample FreactcultuFSWF8_FD_29808 | JGI IMG/M metagenome (IMG submission 29808) | reverse complement strand
TGGTCACCCACCGTAGTACTAATCTGCCGTTCAACTGCTTATGTATGGCAGAGCGGACGGGATGCCCAGTTTTCAGCTGACTGTGGCCGTACGTGCTTGATCTCTCGCGTTATAAGTATCTAATTCCTGTGTCCAGTCGAGGGGTTCAAGAGTAATCGCCTACCAAAAAGGCTTTCAATGGTTGAGGAAGATCATTCTTGATGCATCTGACTGATGGCTAGGAGCAAGTCACAGAACGTATGGTTCACACACGACGACGAGAGAGAAAGATGCATCTGAGTTGAGTTATGGATTTATGATTCATGCACTACGTGCTATTGTATTAGACTAAAAATTAAGAAATAATGGCTGATAGAAGCTTGTAAGTTGTGTTTCGAACATTCTGGGGTCTTTTGTTGGTTTTCCTCTTTAGAACATTCATGATTTACTGACCCTGTCCGAAAGGAGCAAAGGCAGGGGCGGAAGTACCGTCACAAGAGTACTGAACAACAAAGTCAGACTCAGAGGTGTTGTTGTCAAGGATAACAGTGCCGTCAGGAGCAGTGATGGAGAAAGCAAATCTGACGGGACCGCCCTGTTGACCGAAGAAGATGCGGAAGGGAAGGTAGTCTCCTGCTTCGAGGGTGTATGAGGTCGAAGCACGAGTGGGATAGTTGCTGCAGCAAGAGGCAACGGCATTGGCGTTACCTCTGGTCCATCCGCTGACGGCATTGTCTCCGAGGTACAAGAAGACGATGTCGTCAGGGTTGGAGATGATGAAGGTGTATGTACCGGGAACCTGAGCGAAGATCTGGCTTATTGTTAGTGTTTTATATGTTCGATTGGTTAATGCTGCACTTACGTAACCGCGGTGGTTCAGGATGAAGTATTGCGAAGACACTTGTGTGCTGGAACCATAAAGCGAGATGGCTTGAGAGTTGCTGGAGCTAATGTCAATACCACCAACCTTGGTTGTATCGGCGGCCCAGGTGGGGTTGCGGTTTGCATAGTGCTCGGGGTAGACAGCGTTGACGTTGTCGCCCTCAGTGTACTGAGATCCGCCGTAGTAAGCATATTGGATACCCTTGTTACCGCAAGTGCTAGGAATAGGAGAAGCAGTGACGGTGATCACCGAAGTCTCGAGAGTGGTCTGAGTGGCAGCCTGGATGGTGGTGACAGGAGCAGTCGAGGTAGAGGTGCTAGTAGCTTGGCTGACCAACATGGAACAGGCGCTGGCGACGATAGATGCAGGGTACTTGGTCAGAACAGCGGGTGTAGACAGAGCGCGCTTGTTGATGCTTGCAGTAGTAGTGGTTGTGCGGAGAACAGTGCTGGTGGCGAGAGGGGTAACAACAGTCGTGGGAGTAACAGTTGCAAGGAGTGCGCTGTATCCTAGGGCGGAGGAGCAGAAAGGCTGGAGAGTGGCGTATTGAATGTCAACAGAAGCTTGGTGGACAGCTCCGTTGGTATCTCCCTTCTTAGGATTGAACCCGGCACTTGAGGCATTGGTGAAGGAGTAGGAATATTCAATCATGTAGTGGTCGTTCCCGCGGTATTGGCCCTTGTTGGTAGCGTAGCTTGAGTCCCAAGCTTCAGTGTAACTACAAGAATCAGCTCAGGTTATGCGTGGTAGAAAAAACAATATACTCACAGAGAGCAGTATTGGCCTTGGCTGTTGGAGGTCTTGTTGAGATAGAGAAGGTAAGTGTTGAAGAAGTTGCAGATCTTTACGGGAGAGCCGTTGTTGGGAGGGTGGGCAATGTTGTAAGCGTTCTGAGCTTGACAATGGGCGGCGCAGAGGGAAGCGTTGAAGGGACCAGCAGTGAAGATGCGGCTACCCATGAAAGTGTCGTAACCTTCGTGGTCAAGGGGAGCGTTGATGGCAGCGTTGCCGAGGTACTGAGCAGAGGTGAAGCCTTCGGGTACAGCAAGAGTGTTGTTCATGTAGCCGTTGGAGCCAGCAATAACAACCCTTCAAATCGTTAGTGATACACCTCATGAAAGGCATTTTTTTTTTTTGCAAAACTCACTGGAACTTGCTGCGGTACTGTCCGTAGTTGTTGGCGTTTGACGCCGACACAGGACCACCCCAAAAAACGCATTTTATCATCGTCACACTGGCAGGGTCGGTGCATCCAGATCCAGGCTCAAGGGAAGGGTCTCTCTCAAAGTAGGTGTTGAAGGACATGCAGCCGTTGATGGCATCTAGAGAGAGTCAGTATGGGTCACCGGCTGTTCTTCTGCTTCTACGTACTGCACTTGGAAGCACACTTCTCAGTGTCGTAGCTAGACAGAGCGGTGTATCCCATGTAGCCGTAGGCGCTGTGCTGTGGTCAGCTTCAACCATCTAAGTTGTCATAAAAAAACGTACTTGTTGGAGGCGTTCAAGTTGGTGAAAGTGTTCGAGTAACCAGAAGGGATAGGGGCTGCGGAAGCAGCGGCAGCAAAAGAAGGGTTGGCTGAGAACGCAGATGCGGTGTCATCGGGGGTGTTGACGGCGTAAGAAGCAACTCCGGTAGGCTGAGCAGCACAAGCAGCTCTCTTTCCGACATTTCTTCTGACAGCGACGGGAGTCTGAGTAGCGATGGCGCTAATGTCGACAGAGATAGAAGAGATGTCGGAAGTGGCCTGGGCTGCGATAGAGGTAACGTCGTAGGTGACGCTTGAAGCAGTGGTGGTGTAGGAGATGTCAGGCTGTGCGATGACCATATCAAGATCGATCTCCTGAGGAGCAGGAAGAGCAGCAGCCAAGGCTGCGAAAGCCGGAACGGCTAAAGAATAACGCATGGTGGGAAGAAAGAGTGACGATGGCTGGATAAGAGAACGACAAAGAAAGAGAAATATAAAGAAGGAAGGAAGGACCGGATTGATCTGATGACCGATTGTGGATGATTCTTCACAGACAAGGCACGACTGCCCTTCTTATATCTCAGATTCTGACTTACTGTGCTATACCAATGTCTTGGTATCTGCTCGGTCATCTCCACAGAGACTCGTGTATTCAGGAACCTCCGAAGCTACACAAGTTGCTATGACAGGAGACGAAGCCATAGTTGGAAAGAGGTGCTGCAGCAAGCAAGCTGAACATGGCTGGTCATTGACCGAAAGCAGGCTCGTGTATGGAAAGAGGCGTCTGGAAGGCTTCTGCGGCTGCGGCACTTGCATCAATTTGCATGAGGCGCAAGACTCCGAAGAACATTCTGAGCATACCGACTCAGTGCGCAGTTGTTGAGTAGAGATCTCGAAGCCTCTGAAGGGCCAATATTGGCAAGAGTCCAGAGCTGAGCTGAACAATATACGAAGTACAGACGGACGCTCCGGACCACTAGTGCAGATCCCATGAGGATTCTTTATGGCGGAATATCTGCTCAGACCTTCGCATGGCCGCTTTGATAGAGTCAAGACGGGAGATCGGTGTAGCAGAGGTGCAATAGCAATAAGAACAGGGTTCGTGGCTTGTGGGGTATGTTTAGGCGAAGACGAAAGAAGTTGGTCATATATCTTGGTAGAGACACGACTCATCTGATCGCGAAAACAACACGCTATCACCATCAAACCCAAGAGTCGAAATTGTCTGCGTTTATGTGAGCTCTACAGTTCCTAGCATTTGAGCTGCTAAGACGTAGGGAGACTCGAAGCTGCGAGTTGCTACTTACAATCGCCGTTCTCTGGTGTCAAAAAGTATGGCCATCCTCCTGCCAAATTACGCCCTTGACTCGTTAGATCCAACGGTTATAACACAGACCTCCAAAAGTCAAGCGCGGTCTTTGAAAGTCGAAGCGAGTTCATTTCCACTGCTGTACAAACTAGTTGTTGCTATACATACACGCGAATACTCCGCCTCAATATTCCTTCTGCTTCAGCAAGCAGCCTTTCAGCTTGACAAAGAAAATTGCGATGGAAATGTTCATGAGACATTGTTCATAATCTTTGTTTGTTCTTGGTTTGTGTAGTTCTATCTAGTGAGCCTTGGCTCCCGTATCAGAAATGTATAGTATCGCATCATAATGCAGCCTTCTCCTCATGAGGCTATCTATACAGAGACCACAAACGGTCCAGTGAGTTTCTGGTCGAACTGGACCAAGACGTGGTGAGTGGAACCGTCAAAGCTCCAGTCATTGTCTGCGCACTTGTTCCACTTTTGGTCGTCACCGTCCTCCTTCCACTTAGGTGCGTTTCCGGAGTGACCCTTTTGGCCCAGGAGAGTGACCTGAACGACACGGTTGTCTTCAGCCTGGTAATCAAAGGATCCAGAAACACTGAGGACACCGTTCTCGTAGCTGAGGTCGATCACGGATGTAGCGTTCTGCTTGATGCTGTCACCATCGTCCAGATACAACGATCCGCTGGCCTTTCCATCACGGCCAGGTGCGATCACGATGTTGAAGGGCTGCTTGCGGACATCAGTGGTTGTATAACCAGATGCGTTACGCATAGGAATGATAGATCCGCCACGGATGTAGAGAGGAATATCTGTAAAGTCAACATCCGAGATGGTGATGTTCGCGCCAGCACCCTCAACAGTCTTGAAGGTCTTGAAATCGTAGAAGCGGTCGTTGGGGAAGTAAACGTCTACGGTAGTCGAGTTCTCTTCCGTGACAGGAGCGACCAGGAGAGCATCGCCGTAGAAGAACTGAAGGTCGAGAGCAGAAGTTGCCTTGTCGTGAGGGTATTGGAAGAACATGGGGCTGATAAGAGGAGTACCGTCCGTGCTCTGCTTGTGCATAGCGGTGTAGATGTAGTCAAGTAGCTTGTAGCGGATTTCAATCGACTTTCGGGCAGACTCTGCAACGGTCTCCCAAAGGTAGAACTCTTGAGGGATAGAGCTGTCTCCATTGTGGTTTCTGTAGAAAGGGTTGAAGGCGCCGAGAGAAGCCCAGCGAGCACAGAGTGTCTCGGTAGTGTTTCCACCGAAACCGCAAACATCGCTGCCAACCATGGGAACTTGGTAGATGGCAGCGAAGTCGAGCATACCTTGGATAGATTGACGGTAGAGCTCCCAAGTCGACAAGTTGTCACCAAGCCATTTGCCGACTGCCTTTCCAGCACCAGCAAAGGTTGAACGAGTGATGACTAATGGTCTTCTTCCAGGTCTACGGGCTTCAAGCGCGTTCCTGGAGTATGTGCTCATCATGGTACCGTACAGGTTGTGAACATCAAGCTCAACATGTCCATCGTAATGAACAATATCCGTATCAAGAGTGTTGTTAGAGACACCACCGTAGGCTTCAACAGTGTTCTCGTTGTCAATTTGGTAGGGAGGTCCGAGAAGGTTACGATTAGGGAAGCCGATAGTCTGAGCCGACTGGCGCTTGTCCAGTGGAGAGTATTGCAAACCGACTGAACGCTTGACTGGCTTCTCCACACCAACAGAGCGCTTAGCAGCACCAGGGTCGGAAGCGGGAGCGAGCCATGGAGGTGCATATGCGAGCTCATCAGGGGGGTATGGGCTGCTGGCATTAGGTTGGAATGCCTCAGGGAAGCCAGGAATCGGGCGAGGAGCAGATCTGATGGCGGGTCTGGTTGGAGGGAACCCACGAGCTTCCGCCTCGTCCTGGGGGTTTGATCCAAAGTAGTTGAAGTTAGCAGCCTCATTCATGTCAATCCACAAGGCGTCGATGTCGACACCAGTCTCTGCATCGAAGAATTCGGCAAACTCGCTGTTCCAGTACTCGGCAGTGTCGGGGTGGAACCAGTCAGGGAACGCTGTAACACCAGGCCAAACAACACCCTGGTAGATGGAGCCATTCTTCTGGAGGAGAATGCCCTGGTCACGAGCACGGAGGAACGACTCATAAGGCAATCCGTTCTCGCGTTCAGTCTGGTAGGCCATGGCAGGATCGACCATGACGATGTAATGTTGGTTGTGTTCGTGGAGGTAGTTGACATATTCGCGAACTCGGGCAAGAGGGAAGCGATCGGGATCGGTCGTCATGATATATCTTTCGTACATCTTAAGATATAATTAGCATAATTCTGTGGAAGCATAGGAGTAGTACAATTTCAAAGAGCCAGCTTGTAGATCAAGTTCAACATCGATGAAATAGCGTCCAGGACGCCATGTCATCAGTGCTGCTTAGATGTAGCTGGCCCCTTGGATCTGTACCCTTAGCTTACGTACGTAATCTATATCCGTCCCTGGGGCTCGTCAGTACATAAATTCATGGGTGCCTTCATATTGAAAAACTTACACATGGTCTCCAGAGGAATGGCCGCGGTGCTGTAATTGTAGACGACTTCAGCGATGGCGTAGAAATCACGGTATCCGTAGCGGCACTGGTGGAATCCAAAGCCCCAGTACGGCATCATAGCGGCTTTCTGAGTAACGCTGCTGTATTCCTGAGCAACCTCAACAGGGCTAGGACCATCCAGGAAGTACAGGTCGAGGACGCCTCCCAAAGTGTCGTACTCAAGATATTGGCCATCGGTTTCGGTCTTGTTGATCTTAATATCCATACCTGAGCTTGACAGCAAGAAGACTCCATGGGTGCCCTTGTCTACTCTGTGGTCAAAGTAGATCGGGTGATTACCGTAGAGGTTGGTGCCTGAGGGAATACCGTAGGCATCTCTTGACCACAATGTGCGGGTGTAGTCAGTAGTGTTGAGGCGAAGAGAATCAGAATGCTCGCCGAGACCGTAGATGTTGGGATTGTCAGGAAGCGAAGTACGCAGGCGGAGGTATTGCTCCTCAAAAACAATAGGTGAATCGGAGGTGTCGAAAAGGACTTCCTGGTTTGACTTGCGAGTGATCTTGAAGCTGAAGGGGTTCTGCTCCATCGAGAACTCGAGAGTCGCATCACCAGCCGAGACCGAGTTATTGGCATCTGGTGTAGGGAACACACTAGTAGGAACTTGGTAGGCAACCTGGCCTTCGTCCTCAATCTTGACGTGCAATCGCTTCTCTGCAGTCCGTCAGTATGTATATGACAGAGCCTGTGTCTGAGAGACAAACTTGAATCATAATTCACAGCGAGGCGCAAGTTCTGTACATCCGCGCCATAGGCGTTGCATGCCGGTCCAGCCAAGGTCAATTTCGCAGTGAGGCCTGTATCTGTGTTGACAATGTCCGATGCCGAGTATCCAGGACAGTCATCAATGTTTCCAGCCGACTGTCTTCGAAGCACAGCGGCGCCAGAGACGCTGCGCAACAGTGCGAGTCCGTAGAAAGCCTTGAGCAACATCTTCGGGAGGTAGAATCTGTCTCTGCCAACCTCACGCGAGGGAGATCCAGCTTTATACTGACATATCGTAAGTAGCACAGCCACCAGAGCACATCCAATTGAGAACATCGATCATATACACGGCGGTTTTTTCGGAGACACCCTTGCGTACGCCGAGGTTGTGTTGTATGTCGTCTGGAATAGCTTCAAAGCTTCGTTGCCGTTGTAACGGGTCATCTTCATGGCAGAAACGGGAAGGTGCGTTGCAAAAAGCTGTGGAGGGATTCTGGAGGCATACACCTGCGTAGGCCAAGTCTTCCAAAGCAAGGATGGTCGGAGCGATTTTGAGTTCATGAAAGGGAGCCAAGATGTCGACCCGTTCGTATGAAAGACATGCGATGATGCTTCCTCACGCTTTGCATATGCGAGGCACGGGTGATCATGAGAGGCTGCGGGGCGGGATAGCCATGCCAAGGCAGTTTTCGCTAACAAACTCCCATCCTCATGAAGGCCACTCCATTTCTGCCCAGTTTTTCCCCTCACGAAGTGGAGAGAAGCAACATTTTACCCCTCTCTTCGGATACTTGGCGACAAAATATGCTTTGATATCAAAAAGCTTCCTGCCTTCGCTTCTGTATGCGATATTGGAAGCACTGTCCGCTGGAATCCGAAGGATTGGGTTGCTTTGAAATTTGGAAAGACTTCTCTTGTTTGCTGGCGGATCGTCGTCGTTTGCAAGAGTCTTAGAGTGCTGCCACGTGGAATAGTCTTTTCTTTGACGAAAGAGGACTGTTTGAACTATTTTGTCATGTATAGAACACTGTAGAATCAGCAACAGAGGTACAGAGTATGTGCTTTTTGCACGTGGCTTGGTACGCCCTACAACATCTCAAATGGCTCGGGCTTCAGTGTCTTGGTCATGGGGTGGGATTTCCATGGAGTCAATGGGGGCTTGTGGCTCCATGATCAGCGCATCACTCACGTCGTTCTTTGGATTGAATCGAGGAGAACCTCGTAACCATGGTTTCATGAGATGGCACTCACATTGGAGGGATATGTGGTCCGGCACTGTCGCGACATGATTTTCCGTGCACGAACGCGTTTGCACACGCGCACAGGGTTGACATGCTTAGTCAGCGACAACGAATGACATTTCGAGATGTGGTTTCGAGCAATCTTGGAGAGGGTGTCATGTTGAGAGTGAGATCAACTTATGGTCATCGTCTTCTTTTGTCGATCCGACATTCGATGGTTGGCAATTCGATCGCTGTCGACTCGAGAGCAGACCATGGATGAAGACATGCGCCAAAGTGAAGTGCCTTTCTGGAGAGATGGTTGTCAGAAGTTTATATCAACCATAAGTCAATGAAAACTTGATTGGAAGGCTTCAGCTGCGCGCAGAAGATCTACACTGATGTTTCCTTCGATATAAAGTACCATCAGTATATATGGCATGGAAATTGCCCCCTGTCGTCGCTGTTCTGTGCTCAGCCGAACCGAGAATTGTTGTTTCGTGAGTGACCCTGTCAACAACCGCGCTCGGAATTCAACCTGGACTTCTTCGTGATTTCTTTGGACAGTCATATAGAGGCCAAAAGCATCATGTCTGCTGACAGCTAGTGAAGTATCTAGCTAAGCTGAGAAATTGATCCCGATCCGACATGCAAGTTCTAACTACAATTCGAAGTCAAGCACCACGACGTCCCTCTCAGTCCCTGCTGTGCGTGTGAATACGCTCAATATACCATCACCTTGGCTCAACCTTGCACGATCGATATTCGGCTCGCCATCGTATCCCTCGCCGGACCACAGCACATCAAAGCCCGAATAGCCGGCACCTTCGAGTTTCCTCCTTCGCAACAACGTCAAGCTCGTATCTTGGTTTCCAGGCAACAAAATGTAGATGCTATTGCCGGTCGCATCACTCGCAATGCAGCCTCGAGATCCCGTCTCTGTGGGGAAGACATCAGGTATGGCTGTGGAAGTCCATTCGCCAGTGACAGCGTCACGAAGGTAATGGCGCCATTGCTCAGTTCCCGAAGTGTTGTCTCTATTGAGTACGTGGAAGTCGCCAGTCACAGACCCGATACATTGAGATTCTTGGTTCATGATGCCACTGTACTTCGGTATCTTCTGTACAGCAATGTTTTTGGCAGATGGCGAAATACCAGGTTCGGAGAATGCTTGAGTGTCTTCAAGACTGGCAATCGTGTGACCGACAGAATTGCACCAAGATTGCCCGCAATCATCGCTGTATGCATAGTTCAAGTCGAAGTTGTTTTCTGGACCGTTCGGACCAGCTTGTGCTTTGTGAGCATTGTTGTCTAGATCGTCCGCTCCCTCGTAGGCGACGAAGTCACGATATGTCCAGCTGACATGCATTCTCCCGTTCGCAAAGGACATCCCATTAGGGTAGGGATTGTTGTTGATGCCAACAAGATATGTGCCGCGTGATGTGTAAGTCTGTCTTTCGGAGGAGTACAAGAACATCATATCTGATCCTGCACCAGCTTTACCAGTCCGAGCTTCGAACATGAGGTCGTCGCCAGCACTGACAAATCGAGGATATGATATGCTGGTAAAGGCACTTGGCTCTAGTCCTGGCAGATGATTGCGGACAGGACCAAACAGAGAAGAAGTCCAATCGTGTGAGCTTGGATTTAGGGCGACGCCTGCTGGAGAGATCCTGTATCGTAAATCATCGCAATGATGGTCAAAAGAGACATGTATAGTCCCGTCGCCAGTACAGATACCGATACTGATTGTATTGTGGCCATCGTCAGTGGTTTGATCGTAGTCTTCAAGGACCAATTTCTCCCAATTTTGATCTGTCTCGATCAAGTTTCGTCTCGCTAATGTGACATGTCGGACACTGTCTGGACTTGTCGAAGCGGCAGTGTAGTAGGCGACATACTGGAAGTTGTTGAAAGTCGTAACGGCATCCTGCTGAAACGCGTTTGCGTTAAGCCGGCAGACAGTATTGGGGTCTTTAGCGAGCACCAACACGCGCGGAGAAGATTGCTTTGCCGCCATGGCCATGGTCCGTACTTCTTTGCTGTGGTACACAAGATCATGATGTATCATTTGTTGCCCAAGAGTAGATGATTCTCTCGGTGCATCTTGGAGCGAGACGGACGTCGATCCTTGGCGGGGCAGCCGAGGTGAAGGATCACGAACTTTGGACGACTTCCAATACGACATCTATGGTCGCTTGCACATAATGATCGTTCACCCATGCTCGGCATAATTGACTTAGCAGTCAGACTTGCTGCTCTAAGAGATAACATGCACGTCATTTATAGCACATTGAAGAGAAGAATGCTAGCATATATCCTTCATGTGAGACGCTGCTGGTCAAACCCGGGAATTTGACCATCATCTGCGTCTCTGAAGGGAATGTGTATCCTGCAGCCATTTCTGACCCATAATGCTCCTCCTCTTTCCTGACAATTGGAGCTGTTGAAGCCTGAAAGCCATGAGTCGCCTGATGCCTCTTCTTGATCAAAGCCGTTGAGTCTTCATGGCCATCGAAGCGTCACAGAGAGTGGAGTCTTCCTTTCAAGCTCATCTGCTCCAGAGTTCTCTCAGAGCTTCGAAGGAGTCCCATTCGTTCGGTTGGATGACAGTGTGCCAACTTGAGGCATGCATCGAAGGATCATGGGAAGAGGCGAAGAGGTCAACGAGCCAAGAGGTAGGTCGGATGAGGATGGAGAGCCAGCAGTTGTTGGTTGAAGGCAGAAGACTGGGTACCAGATCTTCTGCCTTCCAGTCGGAGCGGTCCACGGAGTAGTCGCCTCGGATTCCAAATCTCGATTCTAGGAGCCATCACTTTGTTGATCTCGACGAGTTGTTGCTCCGAGAGCTTCCAACTCATGCCATTCGCTCGGTGCGACCGAACAAGCCTTCTCGCTGGCACGCTTCCACTTGCGATTTTGAGAAAGCAAGAATCCCGCGGGCCGCGTCAACCGTATGACATAACCCTCCTGCCGTGATAGTGATGGACGACAGCGGGAGGTCGTGCTTGCTGTCAGGGGAAGACTGAACAAAGAAGTTGCCATGTTGATCTCGCTCATGCTTGGCACTGGAGGCTCCGCTCCCTCATCCATCGCTGCAAAATTCATGCAGGAACAAACACATCCACCATCACAAACCACTTCTTTTTTCTCGGTCGTCTTTCCAGCCGGTTTCCGGTTTCTATTTTCCATCTGATCTACGACTCGTTCCTGACCACCCCACAGCAATGCCCCAGCCAAGCAAGCGGGACGGCGGTAGGGCTTTAAGCTTCTTTTCAACATCATTTGTTCATCCTCACTCGACTTTCCGTCATGATACCCACACTCGTACTTGCACGTATCGCCAGAGCACTTTGCTGAACTCGATGTACCACGATCTTCGGCGTCGTTCCTGACCATCTCTGCTCGGCCTTGTCGCCGAATCCCGTGAAACGTGGACAGCGAAAACCTTTGCCGAGCTTCCTACGAGATAGCATCCGTGGGAATGTTGTCCAATCCTCGATCAATTCAGAAAGACTTTGATGTTGATTGGAAAGAGCGAGTATGCTGAAGGACGTGTTCATACAGGAACAGTCTTCTTATCTCCGGTGAACCCAATCGAGGAAGCAGATCTTGTGAGTGACTTTCGTCTGTACATGTTCAATCACATTCCCCTCCCTTGCCACTGATGTTGGGACATGCCTTTGAGTCAGGAATCTGCAACCCACATGGACAGCATGAATTGTGGCTGTAGCTTTACCTAAGTAGATGCCCTTGTCAGCCTCCTCCACTTCCTAGCACTCGATCCACCACTGAGGTGCAGCCGAGTGTATGACGTTCAGCTCATCCTCCAGCTTTCAATTCCCGTCCTGGTACACCAGAGTCAACTATGACATCTGCTGGAGAATGGCTGGTGGTGATCGTCGATACACCAAGTTGATTATGTTTGCGTCCCACCAGAGATGTGTATAAAGAGGTGATGCTCGACCTCCCAAATCTGCTCTATCATTCACAACCACTTGTCCATTCTTGAGACAACAGAAGGGCTTTCTTAATTCACACTTTTCTTTCGCTTTCTTTCTACCTTCGCTCACAGTACCATCCCGTTGTCGAAAGTCCGAAATGAAGTATACTCTTCAATCTTTGGCCCTTGCCTCTGTCGCATCTGCTCGTGTCCTTCATACTAGACAGTCATCATGCTGCTTCGGCATCAACGTCTCTGGTGATGGTGTTGAGGGCGGTTCCCTCGGTCAGATCAGCGATGGTCAGAACCGCTTTGGTCCTGGCCAGTCTGGTGCCTCTTACTGCATCAACAACGGACAGATCACCGACAAGAACGGTAGAGGATGTGTTATCACTGGCCCTACCGACCAGTTCCAGTGTGACCAGGGCGCATCTCCCACCGAAGGCTTCTCCATCACCTCTTCCGGTCAAGTCGAGTTCAATGGCGATGACCAATTCTATGCCTGCCCCTCCGACGACAATGGCAACTACAACATCTACACAAAGCCTGTCGAGAACATGCCCAAGTGTGTCAAGGTCAGCTTGAGCAGTGCTGACGGAACTTGCGCTGCCCCTTCATCGGCCCCAGCATCTTCTGCCCCTCCCGCTACTACTGCAGTATCTGTTTCTACTGCTACCCAAGCACCTTCCCTCTCCGTCTCAGTCTCTACTGAGCAATGCCAGCCCTCGACCGTCGTAAAGACAGTCACCCAGCAGAACAACGTCACTGTGACTCTTCCTCCTGTGACTGAGCAGGTCATTCAGAAGACCACCGTTGAGCAACCGACGACAATTGAGCAGCCCACGACTGTTCAGCAGCGCCCTGTCACCGAGACCAAGTCTGTTCAGCAGCCTCCTGTAACCGAATTCGTCACTGAGCAGGTTACTACCTCGGTCGCTAAGCCCACTGTCTCTCAGGCTCCCGTCACTGAGACCAAGGTTTCTTCCGTCCAGCAGCCTTCCGCTACTCCTTCCGGCACCGGAAATTGCCCTCGCGACCTCCCCAACATGGACTCGTACTTGAAGCCTCGCCTGATCATCCCCGTTGATAGCAACAACCCTGACACCGCCTACGGTACTCAGTACAACGCCTACATCGGCAATGGCAACAGCACTATTTTCGATTTCGATATTCCTCAGAGCTACAAGGGCAAGCAGTGCGAGCTCGTCTTCACTTTCCCCACCCAGTCCCAGCTCGAGACCTCTTTCGTCTCCGAGTCTGGCAACGGTGGTGTTGAGTTCAAGCAGCTTAAGGAGGCTGCTGATGAGAAGACCACCTTCAACACCCAGCCTGGCGTCACCAAGAACTTTGGTGAAAAGGGTGTCTCCACCGGTAACGCTTATAGCATCACCACTGGTGACTGTGCTGTCGGCCAAACCATCTCGTATGAGCTTACTGCCACTGGCGATAAGACCATCGAATTCTTCCAAGACTACAACCCCTGCTCGATCGGCTTGTGGGTCATTGCTAACTAATCCAAACAATTGGTGCGGTGTGCAAGTTCACACAAAACATTTGGGTCGGACCAAAATACCAAAAAATCCGGAATTTGGGAGTATGAAACGTCCCGAACCAACTTATGACTCTCCTTCATACATTTCCCCATGTAAAATTACTTGAATATAGCTTTTAAAATAGTGTAATATAACCTCACTGTCTCCTATACTCCTTTGACTCCTAGTCTGTTTGAATCCAGCAGTGTGAAAGATACTTGTCCGCGAGAAATTAGGCAGCGTTTCTGGACCCGAATGGAAGGCTCTTACAACGAAGCACTCGCAGATTATCCATAGTTCCTTCCCCTCTGGTGATACATGAGTTAACGCCAGCGAGTGTACGGAACGAGACACTGAGATCCTCATGAGCACCTTCCTACTCAAATCCATCATGACTATTATTGTCAAGCAAAAGATAAAATAACAGCATATACACAAAGTCAACATGCTGGGTGTTCGTACATGTGAGTGTCTCTTTTGGCAATCCTAAGAGCTGAAGAAAGATTAGTGCAAACCGGAACTGCCTCGTAAATATCGAAACCATCGAATCGCCTTCCAGTCCTTCGCTCGGAGTAACGGTGTATTGAACGATCACAAGCAATACAGAACCCACACGTCTCTCTCAAACTACAATTCCAAACTTGCAACAAAGACGATCCAATGCACGAGCGATTGACGAGCGTGTTGTGACTCCAGAAAAAGACCGCAACGTTTGCTTCCGTCAACAGACTCATCATTCACATTCATTTGTTCCAATCTCTTGCACACAACACTCAGAATGGCAAACAATCAACCAACCAGCATCAGAGATTTCGAACAAGCCTACGAAGCCATAACGCAAATGCTCAAAGATCACAAACTCGTCAACAAAGGAACAATCGAAAAAGACATACAGCCCGCAATCGAAGAAGCACAAAGGTTGTTTAAAAACAAACAGACACCGGCACACATTCGTCTAAGAATTCTCATCTTCCTGTCCGCTACGACTGATGACTGGAACGTCGCTGAAGGATATCGTCTAGATGCGGAGTTCCTTTGCAGCATTCTGCATCGCTTCCCTTCTAGCCATAAGAATGGCAATCTGGAGCAGATACTGACAGAATCGCGTGAGAGCCTTGACGAGCTGAAAGTAGCTCAGGAAGAAGCCAAGCGGCTGGCAGACTTTGCGGAGGTCGATGATTGGACTGAGGAGTTGGTTGAGGTTTGGGATGTCAAGGAGATTGAAGCCGACGAGAGCGTCACAGAAACTGTGTCTGACGTCAACGAGGACAAAATCAATGATGGAGAAGATGATGAAACTTATCTCGACGAGTATGAGATCTTGTGAACTCTCAAGAGGGAAGGAACGGACTTCTTCTCGGATGACTAAGCCCAGAATCTGCTTATACACTGCGACCAGACTGTCAACTTTCGAGATCACCATCCCTTAAACTCGAGAACCACTTCTCCTAATACTACTTAACAACTTCAACACCAATTCACTCGCAAAGTCGAACAAAGTTGGCAACAGTCACTCCGATGGAAAGCAGAAGCACATCGTCAGCGTCAATGACTCGATTATCAGGACCGCCAGTATCTCCACCACCCTTTCAGACGATAGAGATGGTCTTGCTTCGTATGCGAGCTATCGCCTCGGTTGTGAATATTCCGTTCTACAGAACTTCGAATGGAAGATCTGCATATCGCAAAAGTGAGTTTCTTTCTTCACGGTCAGAAGAAGTCTATTTGAGCATTATACCTCATCCTAAACGTTAGTCCCTCCGTAGCCAGAAATCAGTGCCACCTCGGTTTCTAACCAAAAGAATTCCAAACCTGTAAGGTGTTTCTAAAGCCGGTGATACCTCACTCTGCACTTACATCTCAATCAAGCTACAAACTCAAAGACTTGCAGTGTAATCTCAATATGCATGTTAACAGTACACTGTCCATTAAAGCCCACGAACACGAAGAGTTCGATATTACAGTGTGAAACCGTGCAGAATGGATCAGGTAGAATGACAGAGGTGTATCGATGTATCAAGATTGCGGTCTTTTCCCCCTCTCCAGCGATCCATCTCTAGAGATTTTGGTCTTGCAGAAATGCACGATACTTTTCTTTGCCTAGATCTATTCACGGAGCGGAGCTATCTAATAGGCTCTTACTGGCCACGACTCTGGTTTGAAAATTATCGTGTCTTCCGGCAGGCAGCTACAGGCGCGATAGGAGAGACTAGATATTAGAAATGAATGACTGGTCAAAACTACTTGAGTAAGATAAAGACAGACATAAAAATTCTCCCATCAGGTCATGCAATCCGAGGTGCCTCCTCCATTACCGTAAGCGCAAAGACTGACATTAAACTCGAAGTGCGTGTAACGCTTATTATCAAACCAGGGTAAGATCGAGCGCCAGTGTTCCATGCTTTCAAGGTAGTGAAAATGGCCCCATGAGTCGACACGTTTGTAACGAGCTTTCAAGCTGTGAAGACTGAGTCCTGTGAAGTGACATCCGAGTTGATCTTCGATGTGGTAGAACAGCTGTTCTATTGTTTTCAGAGTACTGGGGTCGACGATGAGTTTTCGCTTGACATTCAGCTTTGGTATGGCGTAGGGGAAGGACACGTCTTCCGAGAGATAAGACGCGACGGAACGTTCAGCATGATGTTGTTCTTGTGCACTTGTGTCGTCGTTGGTAACCTAGACTAGACTGTATCTTTGAAGACCACATCTTGGCTATGCCAGAGTCAGTTGTGTTCGAAGTAGGCAGTGTACTGACTTACATCATCGTCGCTCGCAGAAGATACGTAGTCGCTGTCAGAAAAGTACATGCTGTCAGGAGGGTTTTCCCCACGACCAGGAGGGTCTTCGCCGCCACCAGGACCGTCGTTGCCGCCACCAGGACCGTCGTTGTCGCCATCAGGACCATCATCATCGCCATCAGGACCGTCATTGTCGCCATCAGGACCGCCATCGCAAGAAAAGTATTCGTCGTCATCAATGTTAACATCAGGTTCAGGCGTGAGTGGGTACGGGTAGCTGGGACGTCCAGGAGTAGTTTCGCGTGAAGGGATCGAGTCATGATCTGGAAGACTGTCGGCCATCTAGGAAGTCAGTCAGTAGTGCTGTGATAGATGACACGCAAGAATAATTCACTTCGACGGAAGGAGACGGATCGGGTTGATGAAATGGGTCTGGCATTCTGAGAGGTCACAGGTATATCGGCGAGAGATCGTTGTGGCTAATTATGAGTGTCTGATGGATATTTTAGTCGTGATTGAAGTTGTGAAGGTGTTCAGATGATATTGGGAAGTGCTGAAGCTTCGATGGAGACAAGCAATGGTGTTGGTAAGAGCGAGTGGAATGTGACTAACGTGGGAAAGTCGAGTAAATATCTGCCGGAAGAGTCGCCCATGAGCCGAGAGCTCTTTCCTTCCAAATGAGTGGTCTAGATGAACCTTGCCCCTGGTTGAAGAGATGAGCCCAGTAGGAGTATGCAGAGTCCCTTCTCGATCCGAATAGACCAAGTAAGGACATCAAGATGTGATTTTGAGATGAAGAGAAGGGGACAGAGTAAGATGTCCAGAGAACGAAATAGTAGACCTTACCCAAGCTCACAGATGTATAGCTGAAGATCAATTTCCTCTCTCTGTTTCCTGATATCCTCTTCGTAGATAGTATCTTGCCATGCAAGTCCACGAGATGCAGCTTGTTCGAACACTTTACCTGAGCTCAATAATTTTCTCTCCTTCCCAATTAACATCAGCACCAAATATCTCCTGTTTCCGTCTCCGTTTCCCCTCTCCCCATCTTGTACTCGCCTCCCCATCCCGCACATCTCTAGCTCTCCACTCGACTCACAAACTCTATGTCTGCCTTTCCCCTTATCCCCACTTCTTCTTCTCAGCCTCTGCTTGCTTCTTTTGCTGTCTCTTTTCCTTGTGCATTTCAGCTACGATTGCTGCTAGATTCTTGGGCTTCTTGGGTGGTTTGTTACCGCCTTGACCTAGATTTGGGTTGTAGTCGGGGGTGTAGCATGTGTTTGCTGCGAAGAACTTCTTTTTGGTCATTGTGGAGAGGAGTTGAGTTGTAGGAAATGGAGTGGAGTGGTTGTAGGGAGGCAAAAAGTGAAAGGGATAGGGGCTTAAGAAGTGTTCTGGTGTGGTGGATGTTGACGTTGCTGTTCTTTGGGAAAGTGGTGTGATGGTATGGGAAAGAGAGGGAAGGGCAGGTGTATTATATCGCTTTCTGACAGAACTGCGCACTCAAGATGCACAGGGCGGAGTCAGAGTTGAGTGAAAGTATCCGAGACAAGGAACAATGAGATTGTGATCGGGATCAGATGTCTTGGAGCCGGGAAACATCCAACACGCAACACTCGAGGATATCGAAAGAACTCGAACCTTACTTTCGAATTCAAGCTAGCAACAAAGGAAAGGCTTCGACCGAACGCTACATCAGGTAAGCGGAATGAACAAAGGTGTGATAGGCTCGAGCTGTTCGATCTGTCGATGCCATTCTTCTTAAGTCTCATACATCATTGATCAATCAGCTCCGAGAGTTGCATCGACCGCATGCTGACTATATGTATGACTGGGACAGCAAATGAAAGTTGAAGAAGATGTGAGATAAGCTGATAATGATAGCGATGGAAAGACCAGAGACCTGTACAGAAAGGAACATACTGAACAGCACTGAGATGTTGCCACGGTGGTCTCATCTCTCCCTGCCTCTTCATCAAGACGTAGCTTCATGCATCCATCGTGTTTATACAACACGTCTGCTGACCCTTCTGTTCTCCCTCTGCCTCTTTTGCTTCATGACATCCCTCCTCCTCTTCTTCCAAGCCCTATTGCTATCACCCCTGTTCTCCCAGAACCACTTTGCAAACTCCGTCTCCTCTTCTCCCTCTTTACCTTCAACCTCCCTCACACCAAGCGGTTCTTGATTCGCATTCTGCCATCCCTCTTCCTCATCATACGCCTCTTCTTCGATGTCTTCCTCATCAAAGTGTTTGGCAAATGAGAAGGAGAATTTTCTACCGATGGCTGCGGTGTCGGGTGTGGGTGCTGCAGAGCGAATATCGCGGGTGCGTGTGTAAGGGGTGCTGGGGTAGGTTGATTCGGCATCGGCGTCGAAGTTCATGTCTACGTCTTCGTCGATGTCGTCGGAGATGCCGAAGGAGAAGGAAGTGTTGATGGGAGCGGGGCGAGGTGTGGTTTCTGTGGCTGGCTTCTTTTTGAAGAGGGCTTCCAGGGGGTGGACTTCACGGGGTGGGGTGGAGGGTTTGGGTGTGTCAATGTCCATGGTGTCGGGTGCTGAGGATTGAGTTGGTGTGTCTTTTGCTGGTGAAGTGGGAGATTCGTCTTCAGAGTCGGATGATGATGCTTCTTCGGGCTCAGAGGCGGGTGTGCTTTCTTGTTGCTCTTCTGGTGCGTGGGCAGCGATTTCCTCGGCGCCCTCTTTGATCTCTTCTTGGATTTCTTCTCTTTCGGCCTCCTTCTCCTCATCGTCCTCGTCATCATCGTCACTGTCATCACTCATGTCGCTCTCAGAAGAGACAACTGAGCTCTCATCACTCGAGTCATCATCACCCAAAGCCTTTGCGCCAGCAGTGATATCCTTGTGCATAGCAGGTTCCTTGGGTGCAGTAGGCTTGATCTTGATCTCAACGGGTGTATCCTTCATCTTTGCGATCCTTTCCTCTCTCTTCGGCTTGACGTGGACCTCTTCAACAACATTTCCCTCAGCATCAACCCATCCCTTGCCAGGAACGAAATCAGCCGTCGCAGTTCCCTTGCCCGAGACTTCCGACTTCAAAAATGAAGGTACAGGCTTGTTCTTCTCAAACTCGTGGATGATGGTGATGTTCTTTGGTTGTTTCGTCTTCTTGCTCTTCTTTTCCTTGCCCTCGGCCTTTTGCGCCATCATGACGCCTTCGGGTAATTTTTGCTTGAACAGAACTTCCTGCTTGGACGAGTATTTGGACTTTTCTCTCTTCGGCGTCTTGTCCTTCTTATCGGCCTTGTCGCTAGACTTGGACGACTTTTCCTTCTTTTCCTTGTGGTATTTACCAGGCTCTTCGGTCCACCCGCGCTTTACTTGTCTCTCATCAGGCAGTTCGAAACCGGTAATCTCTTTATCCTTCTTCTTGCTGGATTTCTCCTTCTTTGCCTTTTTGCGCGGCTTCTCCTCTACCTCCTCTGCGGCATCCTCATCCTTGTCGCGTCTCCTCCTCTTCTCCGGCTTCGCTTCCGAGATGGCCATTTTCTGCCCTCGCAATGTGAATCCGTTCAGCTTCTTGCGCAACTTATCCGCGTCCTCTCTAGGCAGTTCTACGAAACCAAAGCCGCGTTCGGGAAAAGTTTGCACCGAGTGGTAGGATACGTTCGTCGCGTTCGGTTGGATGGATTTGGGGATGATGTTTTCGTAGAGAGTTGCGTTGAAGGGGGAGATGTGTAGGCGTATGCGGTCGGGGAGTTCTGCCATTGCTTGTAGGGTGAAGCAGCGGTCAGCAAGTGATAGGCAGGAAAATTGTTTGGCGCGCGTTGGATTTGCGAGGCTATGAAAAGATGCTCCGATTCGTCGACCCCCGCATCATCTTGCTTGGCGGACATGGGCGAGGTGACCCGGTCCGTGGTCGATGATTGATTCGCGATGAGGTCGATTGTTTTGGAAGGAACACAGACGATAGATCAACATGAAGCAACGATTGCACCTCCTCTTCCTCTGGCTGGCCCTGATAGCTCCAGCTCTATGTGCTTGTAAGACTATCCCATCTGATCACCCAGGCTTCACTAATCCTCCCTCCCTAGCCGCGACATCTTTCTGCAAATGCACATGCTTCAGCAACAGCACCATCATACCATTGACAAACATTCCTGGAGAGTCGACAGCAAAGAAGGCAACATGCAACGACTGTAACAGGCAGTTTTGTCTCTCATATAATCTGCCGATATGCAAAGATGCTAAAGACGCCGATGTCTTTACAACTTGCTTCCAAAGAGATTCGACCAAGGATCAGTTGATTGTCTTTACCTTCATCTTTGTTACTTGTGGATTGTTGATCTGGGCTACTGTCAGACCATACGCTGAGACATATCTTGAGGTATGCACATCCTCGAACAACTGCCATGCTCAATGCTGACTTGAAGTAGAAATTCCGGAATCGACACAGCTACAATCCCGTCGCACAGAATGGCAATTGATGGACATGAAAAGAGCTTTGGCATGATACCCCCGGACTGTACTAGTTTTTGTATTCTTACAAGCGATAATGCGACACTCTCCAATTCATGATACACATACAAGTCCCCATCACCTCCTCAACAACCAGTTTGTCCAGCTCTTTGACTTTTCCTGTACTGCGAGCACTGAAGCAGCTGCCTCTCTGTCCAGCGGTCCTCCAATCACTGCCTCTGCTCCGACCGTTTGAGGCTTCTGCCACTTGTGTTCCTCGACCTTGTCCTCGACAGCCTTGACGATGCCCAAATCCTTGACCTTCTCTTTCGCGGCAGTCGCGCTATGCTGTACTTCTGATGCAGCAGCGGATGCAGTATCTTGTACGTTCAATGCAGCGGCTCTTGCAGCGGCACCCAAGTTTCCTCCCTGTTGTTCTTCCTTTGGTGCGGATGAGAAGATACGGCTGATCATGCCGGGTCTGTTCTTTTGCAATTCGGCGGCCTCGACCTTGGTACGCTCTTGGTTGAGGAGGAGGATTTGGTCTTCGTCGGCGAGGCCTTGGTTGAAGGCTACACGGGCTTCGTTGATCTTGACTTGGTGCTTGGCTTGTTGATCGGCGAGCCATTCATTGCGCTTGCGGCGATTGTGCATGAGCATATCTCCGATGGCGAAGGATGCGGTGACTCCAGAGATGACTGTTGAAACAACGTCAGTTATGCTGTTCATATCCTCGTAACCTCTTTCGTCCCCGACTCTCGCCTCTCCTCTACTTGGACGCGTTTAATCCAGGATATCGGTGTAGCGCATACCGGTCAAGCCTATCAGTGAATAGGCAGTCAATCTGTGTGCTCTATCTGCCCATCTTCTTCCAACTCTAACGACGGAGTCAAATGTCGATTCCTTGCCAGTTCGTGCTCTAGAAGCCGCAGCTCTTAATCTTGCAATCTTCTGTTGAGGTGTTTCTCCGGAGGGCGCAGCATGACCCATCTGTACGGGAATGGGAGTGAACTGTCCCTGAGGTTTGGCGCTGGCATATGGAGTGGTTGCTGTGAAGCGGGTGGCATCCGATGCTGATCGCGCCATGATTGGGTTGTGAGGGTTTTATGATTTGCTTGATTCGACAATGATCGTTATCCAGTATAAAGGTCTCCGTGTGTAATTGTCGGATACGTCAAGAGATGTGGAAGCAATTGTTGGAAAGTCGATGGCAGCAACGGTTCAAAACTTCAATGATGTCGAGAAATCGCAACTTCTTGCATGATCATGGCTTCTTGGCGCGTCCTTCGGCTCGTGTCTTCCGCGTCAACAAGTCAGCCCTGACGCTAACCTTTTTGGTCAGCATCGCTCTTTCCCGCTTTTAACTCCAAGGAATAGTTATTCCACTGAAGTTACGAACAATATCATCATTGGGAAAGCAAGATAGACAAAATGGCAGATCCGACAGTTCCCCCCGATCTCGCCTCGATCCTGGCCACTCTCGCACAATTCGCTCCTCAGCAACAAGAGCAACAACAAGCACAACCTCCAGCAGCCACAACTCCAACCATTACGGATCCTAGACTACAAAGACGCCATCAGCAAAACGCCCAATCATCATTCCAGCCTTCTTATGAAAAACACCCCAAACAACTCGACCATTCTTCAAGTTCTTATAATCCCCAAGCTGCTGTCTTCCAACCCGTAAAACCACAAGGAAGATCAACACCCCAGCCACCAAGGACATCTACACCTCAACAAGAGCAGCAGACAATTATCGACCCAGCAACGATTACCGAATGGTCTGCCGGCCTTAGATGCGTCACCAAGATCGCTGCACAAAATCCCATGTTCGCAGACAAGATTCGAGGGGTGAGTTTAATCAAATCAAATTGTTCTCGGAACAGATCTGACGGTTGGTGATGTAGTTGATTAAAGATCAAAGAAGCAACGAGATGGCATGGTGAGATTCCTATAAGCGTAGTTTAAGTTCTGAAACTAACCATACGATAGGTATCAGAACAGACAAACAGTCAAGCAGATGCAGGCGAAGAGATCTGCTAGTGCAAACGAGCTTCAAAACATCCTGTAAGTCTCCTATCCTCTCTCAAAAACGCCTATCTCGGGACTCATACACCGCCATTCATATCACCACGTCACTAGTACACTCCCTACTTCTGCTGACTAACACTTCACAGCAAATCTGTCGGAGGCACAGGCATCAACACACCACAAACAGCAGAAGAAAAAGCTGCCGAACTTGCCGCATTCGATCAAAAACTCTACAAAGCACAATTGGCCATGAACGAATCCATGTCACAAGTTTTGAAACACCTGGGCGTGCCTTTCTTCGGCACTCACGCAGCGTTGATCCTGCCAGACCATGATGGTAATGGAGATCAGAATGAGAAGAAAGATGAGCAGATTGTGGATGCTCAGGGAGAAAGACCAAAATGGTCACCGCGTGTCACGGCCAAGGAATTGATGGAGTTGAAGAGGAAGATGGTTGGGTACTTGGAAGATATGTACAAGGCTTGATGAGTGATATCCTTGACCTGAAAAGAGTTGGAAGACCGATTAAGTGGAAAGAAGAAGCATTGCTCTGGTGGACCCGGAGAGAAGTGTAACGAAGATTATGGCTACAACTTTGCATTGATAGAAGATTGATAAGATGGACGAAAATTGACGCCTCATCCTGTGATCTCCTCTCCAGTCTTTCCTCGTCGTCCCCAACGTCTCTGGGTTTTTTTTAGACCTCTGAACTTGAGTCGTCTTGAGGGAACTGACGCCCTTGTTAGTCTTTACAGCTCAGTATCACATGCTCTTCTCATTTACACAACACTACGATTTGCACAGAACCTTGAGCTTGAAGAATTCGGAAGTTGACTGAAGAGCTTTCGTTGCGTTTGTCTTGACGTCTGTGTTTGCTGTGTTAAGAGATTCGAGAAAACGTCGAATCGATAAATTGAAATAATTCGTGATGATTAATAACTATACGTGTACCCGTCCTTTTACCTCCGTCGTTCGCTCGATCACTCGCCCGACCTGACGTCCACCCTCCCTTCCATCTCCTCCCACTCTCCCATCTCAGTCTTTTCTAATCCAACCACCCATCAAACCCCCCTTCCTCCCCAAACCTCCTATACCTATTTCCCCCCTGTTCCTCTTCCTTTCTATTCATATCCCCATTCTCCAAATCATCCCTCCAAACCTCTTCCCTCACACCCCTCTCCTCTCCAAAAACACTCTCCCCCACCGTCTTCAAAGCCCCCTCCACAACCCCACTCGCATAATCAAAAACTTGCGATAACCTCTTCGTGCTCAACAGACTTTCTCGGCGTGGGGAAAATGTGGGAGGGGTGTAGGTGTTTCGTCTGGCCTCCCTGATCTCGGTTCCGGTTTCTGAGGTCGTGGTTCGCTCGAGACGGGGACGTTTTGTGGATAGAGGGGAGAAGGGAGGGGAGGGTGGAGAGCGGGTTGCGGAAGCCGTGGCGAAGAAAGAGGCAGTCGTGGGTGAAATTTGTGAAGATGTCGGGGATGCTGGGATATTGTTGTTACTGTCGTAGGCTGTGGAGTTCGCTGTCGAGTTTGTTGTGGAAGAAGAGTGTAGGGATGACGCGGGGTTATGTTGCTGTTGGGTAGCGGGTCCAGAGGATATTATTTGATTGTTTGTGGGACAGATGAAGATGGGGGAGGCCCATCGTTTCTTTTGCTAAGGTGTCCATGTTTGGCTTGATGTACTCGAGACTCCTGAGAGCGGTGTTTTTGCTCCTGTTGTCGTCGAAGGCTTGGAAGGGATGAGGGATATTGTGCAATCGAAGCGATTGTTGTGTACACTTGATGACCCCTTTTGGTGTTTGATCCGATACTGTGTGGAAGGGAGAAGCAAATGTGTGAGAGAGAGTAAGATACACCAGTACCTTGTTTTAGGTCCGTATAGAGAAGGTACTGTATAGCTGTATCGACAAAAAGCGAGAGATTGTGCAAAGGGTAAAGGGGAGGATTTGCCACAGATCTGCTTCAAGTACCTTCTTGTCTTATTGTCAACGTACACCATTTCCGGTATGCACGATGGCGATATGCGGTTTGCCATAAAGCACAAAGGAACAACGACGTCTGAAGGTGGTTACAAAGAAATCCCATACCTTGGATCTCGAAAGAAGTAGCCGCTTAGAGATACCCGGTATTGAAACAAAGAAATCATCACCCACATGATCTAAGAAAGCGAATGCTTGTAGGCCAACAAAACCAGATTGACTCAAAAAGTGAGTGAACTGCTCAATCAATCTATACAGTCAGTGAAAAATTCCAACCTCTCATCCCAATGACGGAAACTGGACCAATGGAAGTACTCGGAGGACCAGAATCCCTAGGGTGGTGTGGCTGATGTGGGGACCTGCCTTACTCCTCAGATTACTGCACCCAATTCTTCTTTTCTTGTCCCAGGGAGCCAACCAAGACTCGCGAGACTTTTCACAACGAGCGCGTTCTAGTCCGAGAGAAGATGAAAGGGGTATCAAGAACAATCCATTTTAGTATAATACACACCCCATGCATGCCCACCCTGTCTTTTGTACATGTTTCGGTCCCACTCTTCAAATCTAGCCCATTGCCTTCAAGAAGTTGGCCTCCTTGATCTTGGCACGTCTGTTCTTGCGCATGGACTTTGTGAGGGCATCTCTGGCTTCCATGGCTGCAATTGCACCTTGCAAACTGCCATCTCCAGAAGGTAGATCGATCGTTTGCTCGTGCAGAGGAATCTTTGGTGCCAGGGCTTCGGGGTTCATGAGTTGTTGTTTGCGGAGGGCCTTTGCGGCGACACGGCGTTGTTTCTTCGATTTGGCTGTACATTGGATATTAGCATTGTCTTTCAAACCACTTCCAGGGAACAAGATCGGTGCGGTGGAAACATACAGAACAAATCTCCCTCAACAGCACCCGCATCAGCGGCACCAGCACCTTCTCCACCCTTCTTCTTCAGAATCCCCCACAGCCAACTCGGATATTCAGAGTCCTCGAGCGCTACAGGATCGTTCTTTCCCTTCAAAAAGTTCAATCCTTTCAGTGGCGTGCCGGCAGTGACTGAGCTCTTTACTGTGGGTGCTTGCTTCTCGACACTCGGTGCTTGCAACTCCGCAGCTGAAGGTGAAGGCGTCAAGGGTGTGGAGAAAGGTTGTGCGGCGCCGGTTGATGTTGCGGCGGAAGGTGTGTGCGAGGACGAGTTAGGGTTGCCCTGTCGCGGTGCGCTTTGAGCTGCATTAGGAGAGGCGGTGGCTCTGAATGGTGTTGAGGTTGTGATGGCCCGGCGGATGGGAAGAGCGACTGGGCGCTGGACTGCCGTCCGTAGGCATCGGTTGCAAATCATTGTTGGTGTGTGGTATGCTCGAAAGGCCTAGGCTAGATTCTATTGCTTCGATCGCGGACAAAGATTCGTTGCGACGGAGGTCTGATGCCAAGAATTTCCGCTTTCCGTTTTCGGTCTTTGTTCGGTTGCGCTTTCCATCATGGTCCTTTTGTTTGACCTTGGTCTATCCTTGCATCCTCATAAAAGTTTGATTGACATACTTTTACAAGAGAAAGACAGTCATAAAGTGACTAAAGAAGGAAAACATCTGGGTGGGGACTGTCTTGATCTAAGTATATATTCCATGTTTGGGCCATAACCATGAGTTGAATCGAGTCAATGGTATGGGGCAGTCAGGATACCATGGTGCTTATAATCATTGCCAAAATCATCGTGTTGAATCACGCTTTGCCAAAAAGCTCCACATGTTCTCTGTTATGCTCATTGACTCGAAGTCCAGGGAAGAATTGTAAGTTTGTCTTCAAGGGCCACCCATCAAACCTCAACCTGAGATTAAGTCTGATAGCATGGAATATTCAAGCAAAACCTCTGTCAGCAGAGTGTGTTGATATGACGTTCCAGCTCTCAGCAGTCACAAGACACTCAATACAGATTCAAAGAACAAAATGGCATGTCAGCCAGGGGTATATTCAGTTATTGAAGGAGTGAAAATGACAAGGAAAGAATATGGTATAAGAACGAAGCAGAAACACCCCCCTGTGCAAGTGCTGTGCAAAATGAACACCCGTCGTTCAGTCGTAATGTAAAAGTGGCCCTTCTCTCGCCGAAGAATCGAACTAGTCGTCAAACCAAGTAACCGGACGCCGGCTTATCGTAACTCGTGCTGCGTGTCAACGCGGTATTAACCCTCGTCGATACCATCTTCTTCAGACGTCATGCTTCTAGCGTTTGACTGTGTGCGTGACTTTTTCGACGGCGACGATTGCCTGTCTCCAGACTTGCGCTTAGTTCCGTTGGTTGGTTGCGGCATCTCAACGCCACCATTCTTTGCAGCCTCCGCATCAAGAGCGGCGACTTCTTCAGCGGTGAGGAACCGTCCTCCAGGTCCTCGCGGTCTACGCATAGCATGATTGTGGCGGGATTCATGCAAGTACGGCTTCCTGCCCTTACTAGTCAGCCGTAGCTGTTCCTCAAGTTTCTGTCTCGCCAGTCGTCTCTTAAGGATTCGGTGGAACTGCTTTGCATTGACATATAGAGGATCTCCTTCAGCACCACCAGCCGGAGCTTCAGGTGATGAATGCTGCTGGACCGGTTGCTGAACCATTGGTGGTGCTACTGAAGCACGTCTTTGCTGCTGCATGACAGGCTGAGGAGGTTGAACTGCCTGACTCATGCGACGTGCGACCATTTGTTGCGGGATGGATTGAGCTGTGGGCATGACCATCTGGCCAGCCATACTAGTGTTGACACCCATATGGCTTTGTGATGGTGATCTTGGTGTTTGTCTTTGCTCACTCTTGACTGATTGGCCCATGCGTGGTGATTGTCTCGGGTCTTGTGCTAGAGGTTGCATAGCCTCTGACATGTAGTTGTAGTTTCCTGAAGCGGCAGCGGTAGCCATGGCGGCGGCTTGGGTGGGAGACATTTGATTTGAGCCCATGTAGTGTTGCATGCTTGGTACTGGGTAGGCTTGTTGTTGGTACATGGGCATGACTTGATGGCCGACATTTGAACCTGGTTGTTGGCCGTAGGCATGGCTCTGTTGTGACATTATAGGCGAGACTTGATTTTGCTGGGTGGGAGAGGTGACTGGTGGTCCTGGTTGGCCATTGTGGGTCGGCGCATACGCGTTGTGAGGATGCGCATGCGGTTGCTGGTAGGTTGTGTAGTCCATGGCGACGATGTGTTTGTCCTGGATTGTAAAGTTTGTGGATATGGTTGACGATACGCAATGATTCGGTCAAGGTTGGTGAGTAGATGCGAACTTGTTGGTCGAATGGCGGAGGATTGATGATTCGAGCGAGACTTGACTAAGTGGTAGCTAACTCTTGGTTTGTCGCACAATATGTATGTTATACAAAGCTTGGGCGGTGAGGTCTGTAAATGGATGATGATGTTCCGGTCGCATTCAAGAGTCGAGCTTCCAGAATCCGGGGCGATCAAGAGTCGATGGAGCTGAGGTTGAAGCTTCGTCTCGACGCGTCTTTTGCGACGCGATGGCTAATCGGGGATGGGATTGGCAGAAACAAGATGAAGAAGCAGCTGCGGTCGACCAAACAGAACGCGAGGGTGGAGCGGATCTAATCACGGCCGGGGCGTTAGCAGGGAAGGAACATGGGACGTCTTTCAAGTGCGGGCGGAGAGGGCGGCGTGGCTGTGGACTGCGGCCTGCGGTGCGCGCCGTGTCGCAAGGCGATGCGTTGGCAAGCCCATGCAAGCCCGACTCCGACTGCACCTGCACTTGCTGCCCTTCAATTCATCTGCCTTACCTGAATTGCTTATGTCGGTTAACGAGATTGCGATGAGACGAGTGTGACCTCTTGCGCTGGCGCAAACGCGTCCACTTGAGCTGTATGGCTGCTGCCGATGATGCGCTTTGGCTTGCTTCTACATGGTCCTGTTAGCATGCGCGTTGCGGACATTTCGTCGACGGCTTTGAACGTCGACGATCAGCGCAGACCGACCTTTATCGTAGCACTGCAGGTACGCACGCGCAGAGAAGGTGTATGCTTTCACGACAACCTATCAAGCTGTTTCGCCGAGGCTTCGACGCGACTCAACTTCGAAGCAAGCTCCAGATACCGTCGAATCACGGCGGCTAAAGGCGTGAGGCAAGGCGATTGGTTGATGGTACAAGTTCCCTGAGAGAGAGGCCTGTGCAGGAAATGGAGGAAGATGACTGGCTGTGAAATCTCCACTTCGGTTTTGGCGGGAGTTCGTCACATGATCGGCTTCATCCCGGCTCTTTTCATGATCCTCCAGACCCCGCCAACTCCTTCTTGGATACGGAGTATTGAACGCCCAAATGCAACATGATCAAGGTCATGATGGCGTGCCGCGAGAATGCATGGTTACACGGCATGTCAATCTGCCTTGATCTCGAGCCGGTCTCCGTGAACAGCACGCGGCTTAGCATATCGGCTT
>JGI24891J29808_1000386_pt1 | contig 29455 bp, 31 predicted proteins | sample FreactcultuFSWF8_FD_29808 | JGI IMG/M metagenome (IMG submission 29808) | reverse complement strand
ACCCCCACCCCCTCCCAAACCTCCTACAAACTCATCTTCTTCACCCCTCCCACCTCCCTCTCCTCCTGCAAAAGCGCAATCTTCTCCACATCGCTCTGCGGTGCATTCCCCCTCCCAAACCGTCCCGACACCATCGGTTACAAAAACGTATGCTGGGAAACCACAGGAACTGGCCAATTCATCCCAGGCGAGGACAGTACTCCTGATATCGGGGAGAGGGGAAAATTGGAAGTGCTGGAGGAGGTTAGGGTCGAGGTTCAGGTTAGAGGGAGGGAGAATGTTGCGGTTGTTGTGGATGCTTTGAAGAAGTGAGTTTGTTTTGACTTCTTGTTCTTTTTTTGTTTTTGTTTTGATATGTGGACGTTACTGATGTTTGCTGCAGGGCTCATCCTTATGAGGTTCCTGTTTACGAGGTTTACAAGATGGAGGACTTTTGAGAGGGTCGGGGTTGAGTTCTAGAGGTGGAGATCGGACTAAGAACGATATTGATGAGCGACGGGACATCGACATCGGAGCATGACGATGTGTTGCTAAAAGAGATGGAGCATGATGCTACAGAAGGAACACACGGGCATTCGTGAAAAGCCTCTTATATGAGCTGGGCGGATGGAAAGAGTCATCTTCACTGCGTCGAGACGAGTGTGATATCTTGGGACTACTATTTTGTGTTGTGGAGAATACAATTGTATCACGGTCTGGATTTGGAATAGCTTTCTAAAGACAACAGTGTTGTTGTGTTGATTATCCGAGCAAAACCGGCTCATTGTTGTACAGCTACTCAAATCAGGAGTGATACGCTTCCAATAACCCAATACCCTGAACGCCATGCAAAGACAAGAAAAGTAGTCATCATCATAGGAGAAAAGAGGCTCCGGTCCTCATTCGACACCTGCACGCCCGTTCAGTCACCTCTCTACTCGTCCTGAACATCATCCTCGGCGTCATCCTCAGCTGTGAAGATCTTAAAACACAGGAAGCTCTCCGCCATGTTGTCAAAGTTCTTGGTTGTCTTGCTCAAGTCGGGAACACCTGGCTTGACAACACCTCCGAAGTATGGTGCTGCGTCATTGCAGTGGCCAGTGTAGAGAGAACATCTGGAGCCGGCATCCGGACCGAAGGAAGTGACTTGCTTGGTGAGGTTGGCAGGTAGGTCGACGCAGGTGTTGATGGGAAGAGTGAACTCTTGGCATGTGCCGGTGAAGTTAGCACCTGTGCAGGCGAGGGCCTGGGACAACAATGTCAGCAAGGAGTCTGGATGAATATGACATCGCCGAGGTTGCAATATGATGCTACAATCGGAGCGATAGTGTAAGGGAAGAGGTGCAATGACTTACGTATCCGGGTGTGTCACGCGTGACGGGCATGGTGGAGAAGGAAGGTTTGGTAGGGAAAGCAGCGGTAGATGCTACGAAGAGCGAGATGATGGATGTGATGAAGTGCATGGTGATTCGAGATGATTGTGTTGATGAAGTCTTTGTGGTATTCGATATTCTTCCGATTGTATGCTTTGATGATTTCAATTGATGATAAACTCAGTATCCGATGATGAGCAAGGAATTGATTGATGCTTTTGATAATTCAGAATGTTGTTGTGATGAGAATCAAGAAGAGCGGACAGCCTTCTCGTTTTGTTTGCAAAGCAGCAGGTCGTGCAAGGTAGGAAGCAATAGCATCACATGGCATCGTCATAGCTCCCCATGAGTAGTTCCTTCCCCTTCAGAGGAACAAAGAATGATCAACATAGCAGGTGCATCCTGTCCCCTGCCCATCACAACCTCTTTCAAGCATTGATCTGCAAATTGTACCTGCCTCGTCGTTTCACAATTCATCCGCCAAGCGTGTCATTCCTCTGAGGGTTCATCTCCATTTACGACTCCTTGAATTGCTCTTTACTTTGATGAGATGTCCAATTTGCAAAGGACGCAAGGGGGTTTGAACAGAGATGAAGGAGGTTGAGAAAGCAGCGAGAAGAAACCGACTTGGCGACACGCGTGTTGGTTGTTTTTGAAAGCTGCGTGGAGAAGCTCGAGATCAGCGCTCTCACCAGCCACCTCCACGAGTCAATCAACTCCGAAACACTATTCTTGTTGTGGCAGTTCTTAACGTCCGCCCATGACGATGAATGTGCTTTGTATGACATCGTCCGACGGGTCGACGGGTGAGTTCAAATGGTCACAAGAATCATGCTTCGGCCGAGAGTGAACGACTTGCAGGACTCGGTGAGTTGATGATCGTTGTATTCGTGGTTCGTTGCACAAGGTCTATATACCATATTGACGAACCCCGTGGAAATTGTGCAGCAGACCCCAACACCCTTAATCCATACCATAAAGTCGTGAAAAGTAGAAAAGGGAAATGATCAAGTCTTGACATCCTTGATCTTGACTGCATCTCTCCGTTCCTTGAACTCGGCATAGCTCAAGTCTACCTTCTTACCCTCGTATGTGACCAGCTCCAGATTTGACAATTTTCTCCATTCGTCCTTTCTGCCTGACCAGCCGGCCTTGCGCAGCAAACTCACAAGAGCCTCTTCCTTTGTCCAGCCCTGCTCTTTGGCAACATCAGGCAGATATGTGGCACCGAGCTTTTGACCATGATGGGTGAAGCTGATACGGATACCGTGCTTACCAATCTCCCAGGCCATGATGTCGCGAGTAGGAGAGCTGAAGTTGGTGAGCAGTGTCACACAGCATTGCAGTTGCGATAGTTGTGAGGGAGCTATGGGTGGGAAACGATGGTCTTCAAAGGCGGCTGTCAAAGCATATTCGTGTAGACCTTTCTCGAGAGGAAGAGGCTTGAAGGTGCCGATGCAGCCGCGAAGAGCTTTGCTACCGTTGCGAGATGAGATGGTGTTCCAGGTTACGAAGAGTGGGTATGGATCGTTGGGGTCGACAGCGGAGCGAGAGGAGAGGGATGTGCGGCTTGAGGATGTCGACGCTTGTGTGGAGGTCGACTTCGACGTGGACTTTGACATCAGGCTCGAGGACGACGAGTTCGAGGTGGGTGTGGCGGAGCTGAGGAGACGGGAAATGGCAGGCGCACGCGATGGGGACTCTCCGTCGGCGTCCTCTGGGTCCTCCTCATGAATCCCAACATGCTCAGTCCAGAGTTCTTCGAGCTGCGGCAAAGGGAGTGGCTTTCTACCCTCGAAACTGGCGACAAGCGATTCGAAGCAAAAGGCGCAGTGAGCTTGGGTAGCCATGACTGTACTTGGGTCTGTTGCCTTGAGTAGTGAAGCCGGTAGAGACGCGAAAGAACAGCAGTTGTGAATGTGACAAAACAGGTGACTGAGTCGGGCTGCAAACAAAGGGTTAAGCAAGAGATCAAAAGGTGGACGTCACTGAAAGAGGAAGACGAGTGTCGTCAAACTGACGCGGCCAGGGAAGAGGCGACACGAAGGAAGAGGGGAATAGATAGCACAAGGCTGGAGCCGACACTGGCCTTTCTCTGTCTTGTTTCTAGAGGCACTGCTTGGATATGAGATGTGGTCCTGCTGAGCACCGATATCGTTGCAATATGTGTGTTTGCTTGGAAGACGATTGGGACGAGTGAAGCAGCTCTCTATCCACACAGGTCACCCGTGTCACCGCTGATGCAACAAGGGGGTCCAAGCGCCCTACAGAAGAGCATTAGAGGCAGGGCCTTTCATAATATTTATGCAAAGCCCATACTGCTGATGGTACGACCCTGTCGAGAATATGATACTGACTTCCAAACGCACAATAGTCCACAACCAACGATCATGGACAGTCATACTATATAAAGATATGTCCCAGTATCGATCACTGGTTGTCCTTGTAAAGTTGGTTCGCCTCGCCCCAAGCCGAGTCTTGCATAATCTTTTGTGTGATTTAAGCCGATGGTCCCACGAGAGCTGTTACATCGTGGCATCAGTCTTGACCACCAATGCAGTCATGTGTATAACAATAACGTAGCTGATTCGATATCTACTCAGAAGGTAATATTGGCATGACAATGAGAGGCTAGAGTATCAAAAGTAAGTCGTTGTTCATGGTTCAGAGGGTCAAAAAGCGGGTTGAATCACAAGAAGGACAAGTCAAGCTGCACCAGGAATGATGAAATTTCATATACAGATGGTAGCTGTGCGCCTTCCATCCGTGCATAGCTACTTACAGACATAAACCTCGTTCACGCATAGCAGTCAATTCTCGACAGGATGCGCCGTATGCAGAAAGAACATAGCAAGTACTAAACAGAGATAGATCAAAAGGAAGGTGAGAGTATTTCTTCTTTCTTCCGAGCTGAGTTCGAATGCAGTACCAACACAAGAACACGAAGCAGAGAGAATGAAGAACGGAAAAGAAGGTTCAAGAAGAGGAAAACGTAACTTGAAGAGAACACCCGAGAAAGAAGAAAGAAGAAAAAACCGCAAAAAAGTGTCAAAGATTGCACCTTGATCCATCCCATCTCTGCCATCTTCTTCTAGCAGACCTTTTCCTCTCCGCCCCATCACCGAAGAAAGTCTGCTCTGAAGAAAAAAACACCACTTCCACCCTTTGCAAATGTTCCTCAATAAAAACACCCGGTTACCGATCTCGAAAGCGCCTCGTTTCCAAAGGGAGAAAAACAACAGACTCAAAGACTCCTAACAGGCTCCTTCCTCCTCCCATTCCATTTCTCATGTGTAGAATATTCGAGTGTTTTCGCGTGTTTGTATGATAAGTCATTGTTGGGAGAAGTCCAAATGTATCCGTAGCGGTTCATTGGCACCAATCTATCGATGCCTATGATCATGCGAACCGTGCCCGAAATCTGCTTCCGCCCTCTTGGACTCCTTTCTGACCTTCACCGCAAACTCGGCCACTAGACTAATGTGGTCAGAGGGATGGTAAATGTGAGGGAATCCAGGTACGCGGCTGAGGTATTGCTTGTCGATTTCTCCGAGGAGACCAGTGACGTTCAAGGCGTTGGTTGAGTACCAGATGTAGTCGATGCAGCCCACAAAGGTAGGTGTGTAGTTGGTGAACTCGAGCTCACCAATGTGAGAGTATGAGGACTTGAGACTGAAAGGATGGGTCATACCCTCCTTTGTGAAGTTACCATACTTGCGGCCGGCCAAATCGTCATGCGAAGATGAGAGCGAGCCATGTGCCAACAAATCGTACACACCACTTTCGGAAGTACTGTTGAAATCACCACAGATGATCAGCGGGATATCAGTGTTGGACGCGTATTCTTGCGAAGGTGCAGGTGGTGCTTTCTCGACAGGTTCTTCATCCACTTCATCGCCATTGGCGTAGCGGAAGAGCTCCTTGTCTTTGAGTGCGGGCCACTTGGCGTAGTCTCTGCTCAGACGATTAAGCTGCTCTAACAGAATAGCAACTTGAACGACCTTGACATCCTTGAATTGAGGGTCCCAGAACAAGTGAAGATTGACCACCATCTGTCGGGCACCAGTTTGACGGCTCTCCAAGAAGGCTACAGTAGCAATGTCGTCACGAGTCATGACACGGTTGAAGATGTCGTGCTCGCCCTTCATATCAGGACGGTTGATAGCTGTGCGTCCAAACTCAACAACCTGCTTGTCAAGCAGAATGTACTTAGTGTTGTTGTAGAAAGTGGCGCAACCATCGACCAGTTTGGCATTCTTCTCCGACATCGTGTGGGCGCGTGACTTTTGCCAGAACATTCCCCTGTAGTCGTCGCGGGCAAGTTCAGGACGGAAGTATTCGTTGAAGCTTTCAGCGTCGATCTCTTGCAGACAAATGATGTCGGCTCGGCGTTGTCTGATCTCTCCCAGAAGAACCTCTCTGCGGTTCTCCCAGAGTAGAGCGTGTGAGGGCGCGTAACCGTATTGAGCTTCAGTCGTGTATTTGTCGCAGAGAATGTTGTGACTGTAAACCATGAACCGTTCTTGCTCGCCGGCAGGAGCCTCGTCGAGGACAATCCAGTCACGCTCATTCGGCGGTTCCGGGCCTTGGGCGTGCTCACGTAGGGTGCGGATGAGTTCTCCAGTACCTGACTCGGCGATGATGTCCATGATGTTTTCGTTCAGAGGATTACCTTCGAGTCCGAGAACCTCCAGCTGATAAAGGTAGCCCAACTCGCTAGGCAGATCCACGAGTTTGTTGTCGATGAGGAGAAGCGTACGAAGGTTGGTCAACATACCAATCTCTGGCGGGATGACCTCGAGGGCGTTTTGTGAAAGGTCGAGGAAGGTGAGTCGGCGTAGCAAACCGATGTCGGGCACCAGCCAGTTGAGCTTGTTCTGGTTAACGTAGAGCTTTTCGAGGAAGTAGTATTTGAATAGTCCGTTCGCGAGAGCACGCAGACCCTGACCACCAAAGTCAAGGGCAGTAAAAGGGTGCTTCTCATCGTGATAGGGCATTCTCCTCCCACGCTCCTCCTTGTTCTCCTCGGTCTTCCTAGCACCGGGCCCCAATTGGGCAATTGCCTGCCGGCTGGCAACATGTGCATTTCTGGCGTAGTGGTGGGGTTGTGCAGCGTCACGCGAAGCTTGGGCCAGGCGCAGCTGCTCCTGCCAATGTTCACTGGTAGGCTTGCTGAGTTGGCTGTGGGTGCTAAGCGGAGTCTGGCTCTGCATGTGACTGGGAGTGAAGTGCGGCGTTGAGCTGGAGAGATTGTGCGAGTGAGAAGCGAAGGCATCGTGGTGTTGCTGGTGTTGGGTGTGATGGGGTTGCTGCTGCTGATGAGAGTGGGCTTGATTTTGGTGGTGTGTCTGCAAATTCTGCTGCGACTGCTGTTGCTGGCCGAATTGCTTGGTCATATTCATGTGCATCTGAAAGCGCTGGTGACTTTGGCCGTTTAGGATGCCATGTTGATTAAACATGTTAAAGGCGGGCGAATTGGCGCCGGGGGAGCGGTTGGGTGAAGGCGTGTCTTGAGTATGGAAAGGGATGCGCTGCGAGGTGGTAATGGGCGAGCCGTGACGAGTCTGAAGCTGACGCTGCGACTGTGGTTGGTAGAAATACTGGCCGGCTCCTTGGAACCGAAAGGCACCATCGGCCATCTAGGAATGGAGGGAGGCGGTGACGAGAGACGGGCGACGGCTTCTTCTTTTCTTCAACATTGAACCAATCCGACGTGTCAAAGGGCCAGCCGCTGCTGGATTGGCTTGCGGGAGCGGCGGCGGTGATATCTGCGGGGGTTGCGCTGTCGAGAGAGCTTCGCGACGTGTTCAGGCCGAGTACGAGTAGTGCAAGGCGGGAGAGGGTCGGGTCGGGGGTCGGCGCCGGTCACTCTTGTGTGTAGGGACAGCTGTCAGTGGCGGTATAAGCGACAGTGTCGTGGGTGGATAGCGAGCGATGGCGATGTTTGATAATGCGAGGCCAAGTACGTGCTGTGCTGGAGGACGACGATGTCAGTCTTCAGCCTCTTAGTCACAGACTGCTGGCTCGTACGACACTGTCTCTGTCGAACAAGAGCTTGCTAAGGTACAGAAAAGGGGGAACGACTTACCGCTACCACTCAATGCTCGTCGGGAAGAATACTACACGTCGTCGCCGGATGGAGGTCGTGGATGACGGGGGAGTCTTCGCGGTGCTTGCTCAGGCCAGCTGCGTGGGAGATGTGGTCCGCCAAGACTTGAACAAGACATACAAGTTGCAGCTAGCTAATTCACAGCTTTCGTCTTCCAAATACTTGATTTATCGATTGTGAAGACAAGGATCAGAATGAAGAGGCCAGTCGACAGCGCTGAAGCATTGTGTTAATCTAGGTATCGATATAGGTACCGTCCATTAAACCTGCCCTATAGCTCGTGATCTTCTTCCTCCAAGAACAAGAGACTGCTCCTCCAGTCGCTTTCTGTCCTCTTATCATGTACGAACACACGGAAACACTTCAAGTTGCGCAAGTTCAACCTTCCGAAACCTGCACACAAGCTACACTGCCCATGTTCCTGTTTCATCGACGTGTCACTATCAATTGCAGACAGCAGCGAGACGAAGCTGTCTTCAAAATCACCACCGTGTCGGATCCTACAGCCACTATTCAGCTCGGCCCGCAGCCATAGACAAGAGACAGCGGCTTCGCAATCCCGGTTCCTGCAAGGGCCATCTCCGCCAGATCTCAATCTCGAGACAGGTAGCCCCAACTCAGTTGCGACGACCAGTCGAAGCATGAGTGAGAGGAGAGGCTGAAGGGAGCAAAGGCCCATGGCCCCTTTGATTTTAACCATGGCATCTTTCCCAAACGCGGGGCTGAACAAGCGTCCCAGATGAGAGGGGTCATGCGATGTGTACCCTAAGCGACAGCGAACCTTTTTTCCCATCAGGAACTCGACAAGTATATAGCTATGTGGTCGTGTCTCTTTCTGTCTCAGATGAGCCTGGTTGTTGTACCTCTGCCGCCCTGACCTACGCGTCCTTTCGACTCGCAGCGTCTCACAAAGTCCCTGGCTGGTCTCTCCGCACGCTCTGTCGCCTTGCTGATTCTGTCTGATGCAGACATCAAGACAGCCAGCCACTTCGATAAAAGGTACTTCTTGCAAGTTGCAGGTCTTCAAACACATTATTGCTTCATCCTCCAACGGCCTTCTATCTTATCGAAACGGTGTCTTTCGGCCTGCTCTCTCAGAGGACACTCACTCCGCAGCGAGCCCGTGCACAGTGCTCGAGCGTTCGAGCTTCACGAGTCGTTGTGGGTCTTGACTTTCCCAATCCAATCTGAGTGCCGTGATGGATGGCTTCGCCTATTTTCATTACCATGCGCCCAGACACCATGGTACTGCCAATCGCCAGTCACTGCGTACTTCTTCTGGCCATGTGAATACTTCTCCCCATCCTTCATCACCCTCCTCGCCTTCCGCTTCTCTTCCATCCTCGCCTCCGACATCTCCGCTCTCGCTATCTCGATCGACCTCACCTTTTCGCAAGTCACGTCGTAGAGCACCCTCCGCCTCGACGACAGGTTCAGACCCTCTTTTCAGTCTCTACAGGAAGGACTCGGCCTCGTCAGATCAGACGACAAAGCCCAGAGACATGGACACAGCGACAATTCGCGAACAGCGGCAAGGTACGAGTGGCAGTATCTCTTCGGCCGCCTCGAATTCGTCACACAACCTCCTCGCCAACCCTTTCGAACTACGCTATGGACGCCGCTACCTGCGCGACGTACAATACCCTCTGCCTTGCGATCTCTCGGAAATTCAACGCCAATCACTACGAACACTGCTAGGCGTAACAATCCTCGGCAAACCGTCATGCGTCCCAAATGTCGCAAAAGATGTACCTAAAAGAGTCTTGGAAATGGGGTGTGGAAGTGCTTTCTGGACAGGCAGTTGCCATGAGTGGTTTACTAGTCTAGGACATCCGAACGTCGAGTTCACAGGACTGGACTTTGCACCACTGGCACCGGATCTTCGCCGACAGGGTGTTAACTGGAAATTTGTACAACACGACTTTCGACGATACCCTTGGCCCTTCGAGAACAACTCATTCGACTACATTATGCTGAAGGATTTGTCTCTGACAGTACCAATGGGTGTAGAAAGTCAGCGATTCGTGGACGAGACCTTGCGCATTCTAGCGCCAAAAGGCACATTGGAAATATGGGAATCAGACCATGTATTACGTTGCCTGCTACCACAACCGCCACCACCTAGAGGGATGACAGCAGAGGAAGACAAAACCTCCCGAGAAACAAAAACCTATCTCATTTCGCCCGCCACTCCCTTCGCACCAGCACAAAACCGATACATCGCCGACTCCAACACTTGGATCCACGCCGCTCTGGATAAGCTGAACTTGCCCTCTTCACCCTGCACACGCATGGCCGAAATTCTGTTCTCAGAGACTTCTCTCGAGGACGTGACGTCCCGCCGCATCGCCATCCCTCTGGGCCAAATGCGTTGGGAAAAAGACCCCGAGGGCAAGCTGATCCGTTCAGGAAGCAGCGGCAACCTTTTCAACCTCTCTCCAAAAGGGAAATCCAAAGTCGGCGAGCCCATGCTCACGGATGATCAAGCTGCCATCCGGTCCACAGCGCTCCTCACAGTGATTCAGAAAGTCGAGTCATTGGAGCCGCTGCTTAAGGAAGCTAGCGGAAAAAATGCGGAGGAATGGACGAGATGGTGGTCTAGTATGATGACTTCATTGCTGGATCAGGAGAATAGCGGTGGTGGCAGTGAGGTTTTGGAAATTGGGGCTTGGTGGGCTACTAAATGCGAGTGATCGTAAGGTCATGGGGTGTCGGAGAAACCGGTATTTCTCTTCTTCATTGCTTTTCGTATCGCTGTTTCAATGCTCGGTAGCGCTTGAGGTAATACCTGCGCTGAAGGTCAGCAAAGGGATGGTCTTTGTACATGCGAATGGATGTTTTTATGTAAATATGTATGTAGATTGCCTTTCGAGCCAGGAGAAGAACGGAAACAACAGCACGTTCTTTCCTCTCGACTCATAGGCAAACAGCTTTACACACACCCACTGGATGGGAACTATGTTTTTGGATACAAACTTACAATGCTTCTATCTCCTTCTTCACGTATTCTGCACTTTCTATCCCCTTTTTGATTTCAGCTTCGGACGTGAGGTTTGCTTTGCTGGAAAAGGCTTTGTGCAGGCGAGGGCGGAAGTAATCGTAGCCTAGAGGGTATTCGCGGCCGAGATAGAGGAGTTCTTTGTAGATGCGGATGACTTGGTAGCGTAATTGTGTTTGTGAAGTCATGATTCCAAATTATAACGATATCGAGGAAATTGTCTGGGAGTTCAATGATGTCAAGGATTGAGAGATAGAGAGCAAGAGCTGTGGTATGCAGTTGGAAGAAGAACCAACAACGGCAATGCAGTGGCTTGAGTGGGTTGCAAAACCATGACGCCTTCGTGTTTGCATCCCGTGGATTTGCGGGGATGGGTGGATGCTTTCACCATGCACCTCGGCAATCCTTCCCGAATCCTCGAGGGCTGGTGGGTTCGATGTTTATTTCCACCAAGGTCGCTGGTTCATTGCACCTTTCCCTCGCTCGTACTCACCATGCGCCCTTCCCCCCGACCACTCGTGGTCTCACTTTCTGCTAGCCGACGGGCTACTCAACTCGCGTATATATCGATTCGCCAACGCTCCACCGCAGCCGCAGCGACTGAATCATTGAGCCCACGATGGCTGGCGGATGTCAAGCAGCGGTTGGGCAAATGCATGACTTTTGGCATGAAGCCTGAGCAGGTTGTCCGTGCAAGTGCCGTGTTGGAGACGGTAGCAAGAGACTGGAGGGAATTGGTTGCAGGCAGTGAAGGGTTCTTGACTGGAGAGGACAGGAGGGGGTTTTATCGGCATGCGGTCGTTTGGGGTGAAATGGATAGTATGGTGAGTGCTTGATTGTGCTATTTTGGAGCAGAAGGAAGAGAGGGAAATATACAAGGAGTTGAAATGGGTCTGAAGAGAGGTCCTTTGACGAGCTCTATCTGAGCACGACTTTGACCTGGAAGGAAGGCATCATGCAATACTACAGCGATGACAGAGGACGTGAAAGACGTGAGAGATTAGAGTCAAGGGCTAATGGTTGCAGGGGTGAGCAGTAAACCGCGCGATCATCCACGACAAACGCTGAAGGAAGACCAGCCATGTGAACAATGTGATGTACAATCGTTATGCAGAGTCCGCTCGCGTCAACTGGACGAGAAACTTTGCTGTGGATATTGATCCCAAGCATCGAAAAGAATGGACCGAACTCATGACACCAAAGAGTCTGGGATTGATCCTCCGGTCGATCACAACTAACTACAAGTTTGTATGTGCAAAACACTCTTTGTCGAAAGCGGATGATGCTTGTTACTGTACTGATGCGATCGGAATCTACAGCCAATGAAGTGGCCGGATCACATTTCGGTTTACCATAAACTCGCTTCCGAACCTACGGCCGAAACAGACTCGTTCATCTTGGACGTCGTCATTATGTCTGAACTGCAGCAACGGCCTGCTGCTCGTTGTGTGGAAGACATAGTGGTGTATGATTATCAGGCAGGGAAGAAGGCACCTCTACTGCCATTTATGGTAGACGCATTCCGCAAGACGTGGAAGTTGCAGGAGGAAGCCAAGAGAGTGAACAGCGAAAAGGTGAGAGGGCTGCTCAAGGAGGTCAGAGCGCTTGAACAAGAGACCTGGGATAGAGAAGATGCTGTAGAGAATATGGGTGGTGCCGGGCAGGGATAGCATGTGATGCTATATAGGCACAGGGCACACTGATAGATGATACGACCATGTCTGATAAGACTAGATAGAATGGACTCGTTCAGGTGCCGGCATGTCAGAGGTTGCTAGCCGGGATAGATAGCTGATAGACGAGATCAACCAGCCAGACGCCGCCACAATTGCGGAGGTGAGTCCCGAGAACTGGCCAGATATATATTGCACATGCCCCGCAGTCTGAGGATCATGATATAGTCGTTGATGACAATACCAAAGAGGCTTCAGGCACGCCGAGTACGAATCTCATGACAAAAGAATGCGAGGTCCAAGTCTGGTAAGTTTTTCAGATGAGGAAAGAGCAAGCCGATTGGCGTCGGGGAGAAGCGTGAGCGGCATGAGAGATCGACAACGCCAGTCCATGACTTGATTCAAAACTCTTGCAGGCATCCTTGAATGTGCATGCAGCAGTTCTGCGCGCTTCTTGCGGCGTGCGTGTTGCTCGTGCTTTGCTTGGTCACACGAGCTGGTTATAGATGTGTCAATATATGCAGACAGTGATACGGTGAGCATGAGGGGAAGCAAAAATCGGTACAAAGCTGTTTGTGAAGGTCTTGGAGCGTCGAGTGGAAGGAACAAGCTCTTTCCGCAACAAAGCCAACAGCCATGACGGACGCTTAGCTTTGGGCCTAAAAGCAACCTAGTTTGTCAAGAAAAATCAGCGGTGACCAAGAGGTTGGTCTGCTTGAGAAACAAGTGTCGCACGTGATCGGTAGCATAGCGGGCCTTTCATAACTGGCAGTTAGCGGCTGGTGGCTCTGGCTCTTACGCATTGCGAGCGAGCCCGTTTGTTCCCCTAGAAGCCGCCGGCTTGCCATCTTTTGACATTTGCATAGCATTTTCTCTCCGCCACCACCTTCATTCAACACCGGCATATATCCCTATCCGTTCTCGTCTCTGTAGCCCCGCGTCCGAATCGCCGGGCTCTGTTGTACGAGAAAACACGCTGGCGGCGCGCTGATGCCGCCAAAGGCCAAGCAAAAGAATACCGCAAATCGTCATGAGAGCGGACTGGCCAAAGGTGCCCCTGGCAAGCGCATCACCAAGCAGCGATCCAACAATCACCTCCCGAGCACCAATGGTCAGGCTGCTCACTCGATCCCTGCCACCACCACCGACGGCCTAAATGACCACGACACGGCCGACGACTCGCCCGCTTCGCTGCCCGACGACGACATGGTTGCCGCTACCACCGCAAGCAGCACCCCGCCCGTTACAGCTGCTCCCTCCGAGTCTTCGCGTCGCGTGTCCGATGCCACCGCCTACAGCTCCGCCGTCAATACCTCCAAGCTCATGGGCCGCTCGGCCAGCAGCAGTTTCTCCATGGCAATGACCATCCTCAGCGCTTGTCCGCTGTCGGATGCCATTGCCATTCTGATCCTGCTGATGTCGCTTCCTCCGGCACTCATCATGCTTATACACAGTCTCTTCGCCTCTCTCACCTTCGTTCCTCCTACCGCTGGTGTCTCGTTGAGCTCATGGAACGGGATGCCTCCTCTTGGAGACTGGTTCCATGGCTCGGCCAGTGGTGGACCTTCGCTCTTTACCATTCTTTTCTCGGACGGCATCATGTCTGTGGTGTACCTGGCGAGCTCTTACTGGTTGCAAAACATTTACTTAGACCTCGGCCAAGCCGTCGTAGCCATTTCTCTCAGCGGTGCCACCGCAGCAAAAGACGGCTCTGCCAATAGCGTCGCTGCTTGCAGTATGCTCGTTGTTTTTTCTCATTTTCTCCGCTACAACAAAATCCATCTCATCAGCTTGGAATACCTGCGCTCGCTGTTACAAAATCTCGGCATCGGCCAACATTGGAACCCCATCTCTTCAGCAGACTTCTCTTCCTATCCTTACGTCGCATACGGCTGGTATCGCGCCATCCTCGGTTGTCACATCCTGGCTCAAGGCGTGCTTACTCTTGGTCGTCGTTACCTGCACAGCTACTCTAACCAGTCCCGTGCCAGTGCGAACAAAAAACAAGATCCGGAAGCAGCATCGTATGGAGACGGACCCAAGTCATCGACGAGTCCTGGCGATTCAGGTCAGGAACCTGCCGGAGGTCTGGGCTCTGACGGTCGACCTCCTGGGCCGTCTTCAGCGATGCGCGATGGTAATCAACGTATCATAACAAGTAAAAAGAAGAAAAAGCACGCGACCCAAGTGCGCAGTCGACAACCGCTATGGGCGGCTATAGCCAGTACAAAAGTAACCTTTTTGAAAGAGATGGAACAGAAACAAGCTTCCGAAGACCAAGCAGAGGCTTCCGCTCACGACACGACCAACGAAAACCAACTTCTCCCACGTATTTCTACCGAAGACCGCATCTCCATTGTTGATATCCGTCCAGCCGACATATTATTCCGTGCCCATCTTCCGTCCTTCTCCGCCACCTCCAGACCGAAGCTCGATCCGAATGCGCCCATCAGTGCGGGTATTGACAAGTCAAAGCCTTTCTTTGTTCGCATGAATGGTGCAGATTGGGGATCGACCAAGATTAGTGAGGAAGGAGAAGGAGCGGACACAGTGTGGCATGGTGAGATATTCGGCTTGACCCCCTTGACTAACTACAGCTGCGAACTGGTCAATATGTCTGACCATAGCGTTTTGTGTACAACCAGCCTTGTCACTCTCCCTGCACCCAGTACCGAACAGACGTCGATTGTCACTGCTCCTCCTCAGCCGCAATCTCTTCGCCCACTTTCGCCCATCTCAACCTTGAAGCAATCTATCGCCGCTGCCGAAATGAAGCGCGAGGATGCTCGCAATAAGCTCAAGCGTGCTCGTCGTGATCACAAGAATGCCGCCTCTGCTGTACGCAAGGAAATCGATCAGCTCAATGCAAAGGTTGCTTCTAGTGGAGGTCAGGACGAGCGCCAGCGACAAAGAATACTTCAATTGACTCAGCATTTGCGCCAAGCCAACGAAGCCACAACTGCTCTCAAGGAAGAGACTGATGCCCTGGGCGAGATTCCTCAAGCCGAACTTCGCGAGTACAACGAAAAGAAGCGCGCTTGGCAGGCTGCCTGTGACAAGAAATCTGCTGCCATGGCCGATCTCGAAGGTGCCAAAACTCAAGCTCAGCGCGAAATTGCTCAAGTCACGTCCGAGTTGACTTCGGCTGCTCAAAAACGTGAACGACTCAGCACTCGCAAAGGAAAGCTGACGGAGCAACTGGACCGCTTGACGAACCAGAAGAACGCCGACATGAGCGCTAGACAAAAGCATGAGCAGGAGCGAGCCAATCGTGTTTCCGAGTACCAGCGCCAGGAAGCAAATCTCTTGTACTGGACACAGCAAAGCAACAAGGATGCCGAAGACTGCACTTTGCGAGCCAACGAGTTTTTCACTCAAATAGAATACCTCACAAACGTTGTCGCTCATCAGCAACAAACTCTCTCTGGACCTCCCACTCCCGAAGGCAATCTTCCCGGCACAAACGGACCTCCTAGTCGCCAACCCACTGCATTCGACTTTAACATGTTTGGTGGTGGCTTTGGGCAAGGATTTGGAGGACTGAGCAATGGCGGCGTGACTCAAGTCAGAGGACGCAGTAGCTCGATGCTCTCGGGTTACAGTGGCTTCACAGACGACGATCTCGACACGTTGGCTGGAGCTGAGAGTGCACAGAACGAGGCGCTGTTGTTGGAGAATGACAAGGGCAAGGGCAGGTTGGCTAGTCCCATCGGTAGCAAGTAACATTGGTCATAGTAAATTTTGGAAGAAAAAGCTTGTGCCTGTTTTCATGAATTGCTTGCGTGTCTATGTACACGGCGTATGCGTGCACGTGTGAGATATAGGAGAGGTTGGCGTGTTGGATGATTAAAGGGCGGGCAGATTCGAGCTTTGATGCACGCTAGAGCGTCATTTCGGCGGCATCGATCTGGATGAGGGGCGTCCTGCTGGCTGCTGGCTGCTCTTTTGAGGACACTTTGACTGGGCAGCCAAAGCCAAACTGCCCCTACAAACAAAATAATCCACCCGACTCACTACCCAACCTTCTTCCTCCCCTCCCCGCCCTTTTGCCATCATCCCCATCCTTGACTCGAAGCATCCGGGTCTCGATTCAGACACTCCTTTGTTGATTTTACAGCTCGACAACAAGTCACCTCCTTTTCACATAGCCGACACCAGCGACAGCTACCCCAGTACTTCACAATGGCCTCAATCACCCAAGACCCCAAGTACGACCACTACGACTTCCCCACCGTTTCCAACACCAACCAGAGCGGACACCCCGGCCACACCACACCGGAGCAGGATGCCCAAGTTCACCAGCTCCGCGCCTCGCTCGAGCAGGCCGGCTTCCACGAGCGCCTCGACACCCTGACCATGCTCCGTTTCCTGCGCGCCAGAAAGTTCAACGTCGAGCACGCCAAGCAGATGTACGTCTTGCCGACTTGCGATGCATGAATTGCGCTGACAGGAACACCACAGGTTCGTCGACTGTGAGAAGTGGAGAAAGGACTTTGGCGGTGGTGTCGACCACCTCCTGCAGACTTTCGAGTACAAGGAGAAGGAGCAGGTCTTCAAGTACTACCCTCAATACTACCACAAGACCGACAAGGTACGCACGGCTCAAGATGGAAGAGAATCAAAGACAGCGGACTGACAGCATTGCAGGACGGTCGTCCCCTTTACATCGAACAGCTCGGCAAGATCGACCTCACCGCCATGTACAAGATCACTTCCGAGGAGCGCATGTTGCAGAACTTGGTCGTCGAATACGAGAAGGTCGCCGACCCTCGTCTGCCCGCCTGCTCGCGCAAGGCCAACCACCTCCTCGAAACCTCCTGCACCATCATGGACTTGAAGGGCGTCGGCCTCACAAACATTAGCAGTGTTTACGGCTACGTGCAAAAGGCCTCTGGCATCTCGCAAAACTACTACCCCGAGCGCATGGGCAAGCTCTACATCATCAACGCTCCCTGGGGCTTCTCATCAGTCTTCAGCATGGTCAAGAAGTTCCTCGACCCCGTCACTGTCGCAAAGATCCACGTCCTCGGCGGTGGATACACCAAGGAACTGCTCGCTCAGATTCCCAAGGAGAACCTTCCCAAGCAGTTCGGCGGTTCTTGCAGTTGCCCTCACGGCTGTGAGTTGTCTGACGCTGGCCCATGGCAAGACGCCCAGTGGGTCAAGCCCGCTGCCTGGGAGAAGAAGGCTGGCGACAATGTCATCGAGAACACCGATGCCACCATCAGCCACGGTCTTCCTGGTGACGCTCCCGCTGGTGTCACCGCCGGCACCGCCCCTCAAGGCCACACCCACGGTGTCCCCGCCCCGCAATAGTTTTGCTCCAGCGGCTCATCATTTGTCTAAAACAAAAACTTCATTTTCGTAATATTGGTGCCAGTGTGTTTTTCCTTTCCTAGGGGGTTCTCTTTTTTGTATCTTGGGGTTCGCGTTTGTTCAGATATGGGCTTCCCTTTGTTAATCCTAGAGAAGCCAAAGAGAAATACCATTGGGGAGATTGAAAGAGATTCAAAGCGTATACAGTGAAAAAATGTCACAAGGAAAGACGGAATTTTTCTTAGTAGTGTCCATTTTGCAGTCTTGTTTTGTGATATTTTCGAACTGGTCTGGAGGGAGGCAGGAACGATCGGTGCACGGACACAAGGCTTCAACCTCGTTCGTCTGCCAGCTTGCCATCGAACTGCTTTCTTTCCATTTGCTTTTCAGGAAATCGGTGCATGCTTTTTTCGAAATGATTCTACCAGCCTTGCGGAACCTTCTTGATGTATGCAAATCATCATGCTTCGACTACCCCCGACTTCGCGTCTCTTCTCAATCCGCCATGTCAATTGCGACTCCACAGAAGATGCCATTGCACTGAAAGAGGCGAAACGCAAAGCCAGGAACGTCAGAAAAAATGAGAACCGAAAACTCCAGCTTCTCACAGATCCGGACTATTACGAGCGATACTACGAGCGCCAATCTGACCATTTTCGCAAATGGTACCAAAAGCCCGAAGTCCGCGAAAGAATAAGGGTGAAACATAAACTCGACCGACTGCGAAAACTCGCCGAGGATCCTCATTATAATCTAAAAAAGATGATCTTCCGCTGGTGTTATCGCTATCCTTGGGTCTGCGAGGAGCTCGACTGGAAGTCCCATGTGCCCGTCAGTTCGGAACAAAGGATTTCCAGGCTGTGCACTGGATGTGGCTGTCGACGGACGGGAGGGCAGAGGTTGTGGTTCCGTCGCAAGTATGATCCAGATCTCTACGACTGTTTCACTTGCTTCTTGGGTACGGATCCGGTTCAGGCGTTGCCTCGGGGCTGTGAGGATGTTAGAACCATTATGGGACTGCGTGTGCGGAAGGGAGTACTTGATGCGCAGGGTTTTACGTCCAAATCGTCGTCTGGAGACACCGCGAAAGACTCGAAAGAGAGCGAACCTTGAGCTTCTGTAACCGTGGTAGGATTCCACTCAAACGATGCCATGCTGATACGTCGAGCTTCACAAGATAACTTCACTTTCACTCCCTAGAGCTTAACCTCTTCACTAGATCCGAGTCGATGATCATAAGCATTTCACTGGTCTTGACTGCTTCAGGAAGAGTCGACTCGTTAATCTATGGTCACGGAAACACATGTTCAAGATTCGGCGATCGACAACTTCTGGTAGGAACAATCCTAGGTATCCTTGTCGGCAGGTAATCACGTCAGACGAGCTTCTGGGTACATCTGTTTGCTTCATCTGTTTCAAACGAACAAGACTGCATCTCAGTTGATAGCAACTGCATGCACTGAACTCTGTCTTGACGATCGTGTCTGCAAGAACTTCAAATGGAAGACCGCTCGGACGACGAGACGGGTCCTGATAAAGGCGAAACCGGAATGCCTGGGTTCTCACATTTGTCGCATCACTCGCATACCTTCACTCAAAGTGTCGAGCTGACATCTCACAAACGCCCTGTCAAGGTACCAAACTCAACACCAACGCAAACATTAACGCCTGTCATTCAACTCTTCGGCAACAAACACGAGTTCCATTCCAGGATCATATATCATCGCTTTAACCATCCACCCTATCAACAAGACCCGTCCGAACCGTCGACTGTCGTAATATCGCATCATGACAGATCAAAACACCTACGTTCTCTACAAGAAGGATACCAGCTGGGTCATCTGCTGGCTCGTGCACATGTCCAATGCTGTCACTGAGTCACTGGCAAATATTGGACACGATGACCCTAAGTCTGCTTTAAACACGACGGGTCAAGTTACCTGCAGAGAATTGGTCTCCATGGCGGAGCGTGTGGCTGCACATCGCCGTCAAGAGGTTCCTGATCTTGTCTTCCGTTTATTACGTTCCGCTATAAACGCCCGCTCAAATGCACACCAACTCTACCTAAGCATGGCTATGGAAATCGAAGACGAAAAATTGGAACAGAGCAATTTATCTCACAAACACTTCATCGACTCTTTGACCGAAGCTTTCAATGCCCTTGGAGGTTGCGAATGGATTGCAGATCGAAGCGCCGAGTCAATGGAGCTCGAATCACGCGAAGAGATCGAAGACATCATTTTCACCAACATTTTTTCAGCTCTTGACATGTATCAATGCGGCCACGACATGAGTGACAACGGAGGCGATCCAAAAGAATCCACACGACACCCTCGAAAAACCGGCAAAGGCAAATGGAGTCACAAGTCTCAATCGGCGAAGAAGAAGAAGAAGCAAGCAAGAGCAGCACAACACCCAGTTACTCTTAAGGTACCGCTGGATAACTATTGCATTGTCGATGGTCCAGAAAGTCTCCATATAAACTACGATATGGCGTCAATGTCGATGCTTCAAGAATGGGGAGAGCTACGCAAGCACGTCCAATCTTCATGGCTCACCACCGCATATGAAAACACCAATATTGCTGTCGCCGGCGCAATCTCCGAAATGACAATCGCGATGATTAAGAGAACCGCACTGGCAGTCTTCGTCGAATTTCCAGAGGGCTACGACACATTCGACGCCATGTGCCACCGTTTCCGAAATGGATCAAAGCTCTCGCATCCGCTCTGGTCTCAACTCAGAGAGTTGTTTTCTGCGCCGGCCTTCGATGATCTTCTGGAGTTTTTGGTCGACTTCCAAAAAAACCGCAGCGGCAAACCGACGAAGCGTATGCAAGCAAGACTCTCCAGCTGGAACCCAAACTTCAATATACAGGAAGCCAACACCGACGAGCGAATGGAGTGGCGCCGCTTATACACAATCAATTGGCTTTACGATTTGGTCAATGTCTTCTCGCATATCGTGATCCGAGAGAACAAGGTTCAGGTTGACCCCAAGGCATACGAGACAATTCAATGGTCGATCAAAAGTCAGTGCAGCCGACCATGCAGACTTTTTGGCATGGAACCTTTCGCCGAAATTATCACTACTTTGGCAATGCAAAAGCCAGGATCCAACATTCGTTCCAAGATTCTACCTCATCACGTTTTTCAGCTCCAATGTATTGTGGATGCTTTTACGGCTTCTCATGGCTGGTCACCATGTATGCTCAACCCAGCCGAACAATTCAGGGAAGCACCATCAAGAGGCAGCCTGCCAACAGAGCCTTTGGCCCGATTTCTTGGAAATGCAGGTGCCGGATTTCTGTCAGGAATCCAGGCTCTCCAGATCTACATTGAGAACAACGAGCAGATCTTCTACGGCAGGATCGCACGATTCCAGGAGGTCCTAAGACTACTGGGTCCTCATGCAGCACAAGCACGTGAATGGCTGGGCAAATCGGACCACGTTTTCACATCCGAGTTACCGTCGCGATTCTCTGGCCTTGAGCCACATGGACTCTGGAACTACAGTCCATTTCTCTGTGGTGTTGGCTTGCTGGAAGCACTGGAGATCTCATACCGCTTGAGCATGCTTGTTTGGGACGTTCTAGACGAGCCACACTTGATGGTGAATCTTCACGACATCTTGCGCCGAAGAGGACGTGCCGTGGGATCCGATGATCTACTAGAGTTCCTTCTACGAACTTGTGTCGCTCTGAAACCCAGGCTTTCCTCTCATTCCAAGGCACCAAATGGTTCGGGCCAGGACATCAAAACTGCATTGAATGTACGTCAGAATCTCAGCTTCTGGTACCTATCGAGGCTAGCGCTCTATCGCGAACTCGATTGGGATCCAGCAAAGATCTCACAGAGCGGTCAACCTTGTTGCACGATTCTAGCGTCTGCGATCTCTATTTCGGAAAGAGATGAGCAAAAGGTCAATGCAGATGGGGATGACATGTCCAAGTCATTTCGAGAGGAAACCAGAAATTTCAATACAGTGCTCGGTAAACTCAATGATCATGGCTCATTATCCGCAAGTACCCAGAAATATGGTCACAGTGAGTACGGACCATGTGGCAAAAGATTGCTGGTACTTAGCGAAGTCGACATGGTCCAGGATATCTGTGACCGGTGGCCAATGTCAGCAATGGACTACCTGTGGATCACCATGAAGATCATCGGCGTCTTCGAAGCAATCGAACAGCAACTGGCAAAAGTGCAGAACCCTCTCTTTCTTCAGTGCGATTGGCGTCGCAGATCGATGGCCAGATATATCCTGGTGACGAAGATTTTTCAAAAGCAACCAGGCTATGAAGAGTGCTTGGAGGTTGTGGAGAAAGAGCTGAACAAGGAGAACATGAGATTCACACAGTTCACTTACTGGAAACAACTGGACCAGAGAATGCCGAGCTTGACGGAGGCCAGCATCAGGCGGCAAGAAGGAGAGCTTGAAGCCCTCGCACAAGCCGATGCCGAACTAGAAACCTTAGAAGACGACACAAACAGTAAGAGAGACGTCAAGTAGGATGGCCATTTCAGGACGAAAGAGACAACGGGGTGTATTTACTGCATGACCGAAAGGGTAACTGAGGAAAGGGGCTTGCAAAATGCAGAGTGAGAACCGTATGCAATGCTGAGGAATAAACAAGAGGTAGCGCCGCTTTGAGCTGTCCTTTGATCAGCGAGAGGCCTATGGAAGTGTCCATAGCAAACACATCAAGCACAGCCCAGTATATTTATCGTAATCCTTGTTCCCATCTCTTCACTCTCCGTCTCACTAATCTCAAGAATTCAGCACGATGTCGACAGGTAACGGCTACCTCGACTACAAGCGAGACACCAAATGTTTTCTCCACTGGCTTGGTAGTACTTACAACCAGGTCATTAGTTCGGCTTCTACAGATCCGCAAATCCCGTTGAATGGGCTCAAGAGTTCTGGTAAATTCACGCTGAAAGATATAACTGACATGGTCGAGCATGTTTCTCAGGCTCCAGAACAAGAAACTCCTTCTATGATCTTTCGCTTGCTCCGATGGTCAATCAAGGGAAGGAAGGCTGCTCACGCAAGACATGTCAGAAAAGTAGCAGAGCGTCCAGACCAGGAAACTGAGAAGAGCAATACTTCGCACAAAAACTTTATCGATTGTCTGGAGAGCGCATTTGAATCACTCGGGGGTCTTGAGTGGCAAATTCAGCATGAAAAAGAGGCCAACAAACCATACACCAAAGTCGACGTCGAAGAGTTTCACAACGAATTTGCCGCACTCCAAGGCTCCCAGTCCGGCAGCGGTAGCAGTTCTGGCAACACCAGTTCAACATCATCACCAATCATCGAATCTTTTGGGGCCTTGTCTTTGGGAGACTTTCGCATTGTCGAAGATGACAATGAACTGGAGCTGGATTACTCAATGGCAGCAGATTCTATGTTCGAAGAATGGAAACGTCTCAGAGCTTACGTTCAGGATCTCTGGCACCAGGTTGCGTACCAGAATCTCAACAGCGCCATCGCTGCGACCATGTCTGAAATTGCCATCAAGATGGTTAAAAAGACAGAACTCAACATCTTTGTCGACTTCCCAGATGGGTACGATGCTTTTGAGAAAGTCATGAACAAGTTTGCGGAAAATGAAGAGAACGCACACGAGGTATCGTCGGCCAATTTGCAGACATACTCTACTGCCGATTCGTCAGATGCCAATGCACCCGATGACATCGCAAAAGAAATGATGTCCGGTTATACGTATGTCGACTTTCTTGACTTTTTCAAGGACATCCAGAAGAACCAAAATGGACGACCTAGTAAGAAGATAGCGAAGCGGCTAGAGGCCTGGAACTCCTATCTTGATCTTCGAGTCGCAAATGATGTAGAAAGAATTGAATGGAGACGTCTGTACACAATGAAATGGCTCTATGACTTGGTCAATGTCTATGCCTACACTGTGCTCAACAGCAATCTCCGGCCAGACAATCAAAAAGCCTATCGGGAGCAAGACTGGACCGACAAGATTCCTCATGAAGATAACAAAGATCTGAGTCGCCTCTTTGGCTGTGAGGAGTTTGCTTGCTTTGTCACTACCTTGGCGATGAGCAAGCCTGCTTACCGTGGTGATGATTCCTCAGAGCTAAGCAGAAGGATAGATCCTCATCGCGTCTTCCAGCTCCAATGCATTGTGGATTCGTTCATGGTGTCCAGAGGCTGGTCACTCGGTCCTGAAGGTCACATCGTCAGTAGTATCGTCAGCACAGTCCAGTTTTCTAGCGACCTCAGCCGCTTGCTTGGAATTTTTACGCGCGGAGCAGAATGGCTCTCTAAAGCACTCATGGTGCCTGCGTTTTCGAGCGCCCCCTCATGCAACCAAGATGCATTCGATCGTATCTTCGCTATCATGGAAGCATGGATGGGCAACTCAGAGCGGGTGTTCGACTCAGCGGCAGCCTCGCAATTTGCACCATCGAAGAACGGTCTGTGGGACTATTCCCCTTTTATATGTGGCGCCGGACTGGCCGAAGGACTGGAACTCGTTTACCGCATGAGCATGTTGCTCTGGGATGAGATACCACATCCAACACTCGTGGTTCATCTACACAACATGTGTGTCAAAAAAGGCTACTTGGAACAACCACTCGATTTATTACAAGCTTTGGAGAACACCTTCACAGCCGCCTTCTACAAATCCTCCATCGTCCCTGACCAAGACTTCCACAGACAATTTCCTCAACTCCTTGCAATGGGCAGACGCGAATCATTGCAACCCATTCCCGTGGACCAAAGCATAAACCTTCTCAGCTTCCTGAGCTTAGAACACAACACCCGCTTCAAAAAACTGTCAAACTCGATGTACCACCGCGAAAGCAAATACGCCCCTGAGCCCAAAACCGCAAAAACTAACAACTCTGACCAAGACCAATTTCTCACCCTGCAGATCCTGCAATCCGGCGTTGAAGAAGACTTCATCGACCCCGATCGTTTGTCTAACCGAAATTATCTATCAATCACATTGGCGTGTATGATGGTACTCCATGATCTCAATGACTACCTTGGAAACGCAGAGAATGGAAATCCAATGCGGGGACGGACACACGACTGGGTGGAACTTACAGAGTGGATTTTGCAAGAGGAAGAAGGGTGGGAGGGATGTTTGGAAGCTGTGGCTAGGGCTTTGGAGAATTCGAAACAGCTGGTGGTTGAGCAGCAGAGTTATTGGTGAGGCGCAGGTGATGGAGGCGGATATTCAGATGCTTGATATGTATCACTGCGGCTGGGGTTCAGCAGGGTGTTGGTTGAACGGAAATAGGTAACTTTATATTTCACCGTAATCAGGAATTTCCCATCGGAGACAGCGGACCAGTCGGACTCCTCCATTGGGGACCCTGCTACGGCGGTGGTATATCCTATGGTGTGGGGGTCGGGCTCCCCTGTTCTCTAAACTCATCATCACTCCGAGTTTCTTTTTTTGCTAGGTCTCGAGTTCGATCCTTCCCATCAACGATTGATCATTCTTTTGCATTTACTCTTTTACCATCATCGATAGCGTTGCATCATCTGCGGTTGCTAATGCCATCGAAGAGGCTCATTGTGAATACTTCTGCTGGCTCATCATAGAAGCACGGCTCAAGGCACATCATCAGCTGGTCTGTCTGTCTTTGGAGTTTTGCACACAACAAATGCTCGAGTCTTTCGAACACAAGTACAACATTGAAAAGCACAACAGCCGCGATTACAGTTATTGGAGACTGCTGTTCCCGCTTTTGACTGTATCAATGATGTCTCGCCGCATTAATGTGTTCAATATCTACCGATCCCGCACAGTCATCATGATAATCGAGTAAGGCATTTGTGGTACTGATTAAAGCCATGCATCGATGATGATGATTGAGCTGTTGTGACTTCATCACCTCTGGACTTTGATACGGTTCCATACTACTTTGAATGGAAACTCCTATGCATGATGCATGTATGATGGATAGTTTTGTGACGTTACATTGTTTCAGGACAGAGACTGGGAGATAATAATCCTTGACAGATACGCGAATAAATCTACTGTATACCAACTTCATGAGCTCCTTGACAAGCAAATTTCGATCCGAACACACTGATTGAAAGCTGGGTTCAGAAGAAGCGTGCGATACCCAATCCTCAACACACCAAGGAACCAGCTGGAAAGATACATACACATATCGGTTCCGTCGTGGCTTTCCCATGAGAGGAATCTCAGCTCTTACTCTCTGTAGTTATGTGACTTTGATGATCGAAAACGATGGTGTCCCATGGCAACCCCTGAACCATCTAGAAACGCTGCTGAAAAGCCCAACTACCTCGTGCATCACCTTCTTCATTGAGATCTGGCCAGCAGATCGTACCTTGCCCATTGTCCTCGTTGTTCTTGCAGTCTGTAGTGACACCATCGCGGCATCTCATAATGGGAGTCCATACGATGTTTCCATTCTGACCAGCAGGAACCTTGTAAGTTGTGCTCAATGAAGAAGTCACGAATTCCTCGGTCGAGAATTCAGCACCGATGCTGAAGATATCGCTTGACATGCCCCTTCGAGAGAACACAATTTGCCAGACCAGGCGAACCATGACAGAGATACTGGCGCAAGATGAAACGCTGTTGCGCGCGATGGAAGTCCCTACATGCAGTGTGTGTGTGTCTCGAAGGAGGAATGACGTTGCGAAAGCACCCTCCTTTCCAGACCTGGGCATGCCAAGGCCAGTCCATCCGCCGAATGAACATGCTGCAGATACTGACGACACTCCGCTTCCAATCTCAAGTCGTTTGATCTACCAACCAACACTTGCTCCACTATATCATGTGAACAAAATATTCTGTAGGTAAGATCGGCCACGCGACGTCGTCCATAAGCGCGGCAGCCGCGATCAACACCAACAGCCAAGCTCTTCGCGACAAGACCATGAGAAGCACACCGATGCCGAGAATGCAAGGAGCCAGTTTCTGTGAGATATGGAGTGACGACAAGCTTGCAACAACATGGATTATGAGGATATCCAGGACTTGCTGGAAGGGTTCCATGGCGATGATGTCTTAAATGATCTTTCCAACCCCCCAACTTCATCATCCTCTCTTCCAATCCCTCACACGATTCCTCTCTGCCTGCTTCCTGCACACCTGCCTGTCTCGATATCCCCGCCATGAATACTTCGATTTCAAGCGACCCTTCTGCAGCATGTCCCAGGATCGCCGGCCTGTGGGCTCGAGTTCCTCCAGCGTGGGAATCAGCAAACTACACAGAGCGAGCCTGCTCAGTACCCGCCTGCAACAACTTCCCAAGCACTCTGGCAACCTGTTGCGGCCGTGAGGAAACCGCCCTCGACTACTTTAACACAACAATCGGACCCTACGTATCTTGCAACCTCGTATTAAGCGACAACGAAGCATATCAAAAGTACCAGCAATGCCTACTCTCGAATTTCGTAACCCCATTCAAATGTAACGACAACGACGGTCTCGCAAACTCAGACGTCTGTCAAGGAGGTACAGCAGCACCGCCTCAAGACCCTGGGAAAGGCGAGCAGATATGTGCCACACAGGCCACGCCTAATGCAACTAGAGCGATGATTTCATGTTGCTCCAATGCTGCAGCCAATGGCACTGGTCTGATAGCTTTTGACAATGGCTGTAACATCGCATGCTCTTCTGAGTCTACAGATGGAGAGTTTCTGAAGTGTTTGACCGACGCCTTCGACCCTCAGATTGGAATCGTATGTTCGAAGCAAGAGGACTCAAAGGCTTCGAACAAGGATGGAGATACAAGCGACGCATATCAGTGTCCACTGCCTAGTCTGGGTATTTTGGGCATTGGTCTGTTGGCGTTGCTGATTATTGCTTAGCTCACTGGGTCGCATAACGGTGCCTTTTGATCTTAGTCCATTCATCAACTCAATCCTATCAAATTGCGAAGTTGATCGCTGAAAATACCCACACGTCTCAGAAACTGCTCAGAAACTGCTTTCAAAGATGCACGAATTGTTCAAGATCCATACATCGACCTCATCAAAGCTCGAAGTATTCACAACAAACAGACCAAGTACGTGGAGATTGGAAATAGTCATCTCTCCAAGGCCTCTCACTGGACTCAAAAAATCACCCGTAGAAATGCGCAAACAATTTTGAGATATAGCCGTGGGTCTGGTGACGAGTTCAAACGCCATGATACAGGATGGATCCCGAACACAGAACGAATTAGTCATCTCCGGTAATCCTCCTGGAAGAAATTATCTGTAAAAAGGCACAATAACTTTGAGATTCAGCTACGGGTCCACTGCGAGTGTGAAATTCTTGAATATTCTCTGCATGAACCGTCGATTTCAACATCACCGTACATTGTGGCAGCTACACGAACATAGTTTTGGGAATGAGGAGAAGAATCAATTGCTAGAACTATGCACCACGCGATCTGAGTGCGTGCTGAAGGAAAATGAGCCCAAGGATGATGGTGATACTCAGCAAAGCCACCCTCCACCACTGACAAGCCATTTTCCCCTTGTACTCCGGGTAATTGCAGACATCCAGACGACCTTGCCAGCACATGTACCAGTTTTGATATGTGCTGTTCTTGCAGTAGTTGACGTGCTGTGGTGGTCTATTTGGCAGCGTGAAGATTTCTGAGAATGTGGCTTGCCACTCGATAGCAAGCTCGGTACGATTTCCATCCTTGTCCATGTAGAGACGTTTTGCAAGACCTTTGCGCATAGGCACACTCTATGCAGCCTGCCACTCGACTTCCAGTTCGGTACCTAGGCTTCCGTTGACATCGTCCACGTGTATGACGACCTTGTCCCACTTCGTAGGCTCGCCTTTGGCATAGAAAGTGGTGCTGCCATTGAAGCTCAACGAGCTGCCATCGCTGGCAAAAACAGTCGGGTCGTTGATCTTGGGACCGCAGCCGAACATGCCTTGCACGACTGCGCACTTGCCTTTTCTACTTGCGAGCGTAAAGCCATCCTCATGTTGGGTAGCACGGAATTTAGCAGGGGTACCTTGCTGATACCATTTGCCAATGCCGATAACAATGCCATTGTTCTTGCCTTGCGTCAGTACCTTGAGATGGCCTGTGCCGCTGAAGGGAGGACCAGTAGGCTCAGGGACATGAGTGCGGGTGCGTGTATGCGAGGCAGTTGGGGCCGGAACGCTCTTTCCCTTTGGGGGATAGCGGATACCGCTGTATGGGCAGGTGCTCTTACCGCCATCAGGATCTGCAGCCACGAATTCGCCAGTCTGGACACTGCCTCTCACTTCGAAATGGTACCAGACTTCATCGAATTTGCCGCCCTTGCAACCAAGAGTGACGGGCTTGCCATGCCTAGACTCGAGGGCATCCTGTATCTCGGCTCTGGTGTATGACTTTGAGGTACTGGGCTCGATGCCAGCGTCCATCAACCATTCGTAGGTGGGGCGTTGTTGGTAAAGTGATACGGCAGCGGCGAAGTAGTCGACGACCTCTTCCTTGGGGCGGTATGAGGAGCTGTAGCATGACGGGTTGAGTGTAGAGACGCAGGTGCCGTGCTTGGCCCACTCGTGCATCCAGAGATTCTCGTCTTGTCCTTTGTAGTCTTTCCAGTAGGTTGTCATGTTAGACAGGAGGTCGGTAGCTCCAAAGGACTCGAGGATGTCTCTGATGTTATGGTAGGCACGTTTGTCGTCGCAATTGGCTTCATAACTGCCGTCGCAGCGGTCGGGCCTGTGGTCGAAAGTGTCAGCTACTGGTATGCTCGGACTGGAAGGGTTGAGAAGACTTACCATAGGCCATGGATGGTCCAGGCATCCTCAGGCCCGGTAGGTGGATTGGTGTCCCAGAACTGAGTCTGCAACATCTGACCACCTGGGTAGTTGAAGCAGCACAAGTCCTCGATGGCTGTCTGGTTGTGGCAGCTCAATTGCGGGTTGGCGCAGGAAGGTGCGTTGCCGACGTCGAGGCCGCCAAAGTATGACTGGGCACCCAGCACTATCTGGCCGCCATTGAGGAGCATTGACTTGACGGACGGGAGGCGAGTAGGC
>JGI24891J29808_1000383_pt1 | contig 29663 bp, 50 predicted proteins | sample FreactcultuFSWF8_FD_29808 | JGI IMG/M metagenome (IMG submission 29808) | reverse complement strand
GGAAACATATAATTAAAATTTAATCTTTTTCGAAACCTTCTTTTGAATGCCAATACTCAGCACAAGGATAGGGTCTACCTCTGTCGTCCAAATTAACCCAAATACCCTCTTCTTTCTTTATCTCACCCATATGCTCAGAGCCAGCATGTTCTACATATCGCCAATCTTTTCCTTCAATACCTTCTGGTTGTTCACCGTCACCATCTTTAGAGTAGTGCCAGTTACATGAGCAACCAACATCTTCGGTTGAGGACATACAATCATCACAGACGAAGGAATTACCATCTTGAAAACCTGGCATGTAACACCACACAGCTACTTTACCACAATCACAAAGTTCTAAATTTTCCATTCCTTTAATTCGTTACAAAAATAAGGTGGAATTTTCATTCCACCAAATTTATTTTTAATTACTTAGCACTTCTGAACCCTAATTCCAAGATATACTCGAAACCATGACCCAATAATTGATAGATGAAATCCCAAAGATTCTTCGCCAAGTCTGATAAAATCCAAACTAACGCTGATACTGGCCAAAGGAACCACCATCGACAAACATTACCACCAAGATTAGCTAAATTAGGCTTACTATTAGTTTTCGCTTGTTTTCGACCATAGAAGAATACTCTAAAAATCGAGAATACAAAGCCCAAGCCTAAATAAACCCCAATGTTAACCCACGTTAAATACGAGAAGACTGGAATGTTACCCCAGAAGTGGTTAATCAATAAGAACACCACAAAAGATACCAGAGCAATAAACCCTTGTTCTAATGCCTCAGACGTAAATAACAAAATCAATAGAATGCCAGCAAAAATTGCTGCCCAAACCCAACTGCCAAATATGGCAAAACTCAATAAACTCATAACTGTTTTTTTTTATGTTAATTAATAATTTACAAAAAAGGAGTATTTTCTGCTAATACAATAAATCGTTTTTAGGCGGTGAAGCCCTACTTCTGAAAAATCAATAACAGCGGTTTGTATTCAGGGGTACCCAATCTCAATTCCTATCTTTATCTATACTGTTAAGTATAGTTTCTGTCCTACAAACTTCACATTAACTACTTGCTACTTTTTCTTTAGGTTTCCCTTACTCCTAATAACTTTATTTCATCATTTCCAACCAACGCTTAGTTAATAGCGTTGAATAGGTTGTATCGTCAAGACCATAGTTTCCAAGAGACCAACCGTCATTACACTATTTTTCATATCGCCAAATAAACCCAACACTTGTTTTCTGATTACCTTTAGCACAATCAACAATACAACAGTTGTTAATACCATAATAATTTGCCGCTTCTTGAATTGTATACCATTCACGGATATATTCACCATTCAAATTAAATTGATAAATGTATTTCCAATTATTTCTTTTAACCTCTTTTAATGATTCACCCTTATATGCCCACCTAAAACCAAACGCTGTATTACATCTACCACTAGCCGCATCTATAATTGCTTTATGGTTTTTACGTAAAAACTCACCAGCATCTTGTGTTGATTCCCAACTTTTAATAAAATTACAATATAAATCATACTGGTCAACAGGTTTTCGTCTATTTTTTTGCCCTAATATTTGACCTTTTGTCCTAGGTTGACTATTTTTTAAAGAAATTTTTTTACGAGTTTCAAGTGAACATAATCGACCTAAAGTATTACCAGCTGTTTTGCAAACATTATATTTAGAATTTGAATTATCAATCCACCATTGTTCTCTGACAATCAGATTTTCTTTTTCTTGAACCTCCTCTAGCACTAAGAATTCAAATACATCAGAACCATACTTATTCCACGCTTTTTGTAAAATATTTGAATGGTGAAAACCACCATTTAATTCCCAAATATGTCTTTTTTTTCGTTTATAAAAATCAATGGCTGACCCAACATATTTATTACCATTAATTTTATTTATTATACCATATATTGCTTTCATAATAATAAATATCATGAAAATAATAAAAAGACAATTTTTAACCAATTTTAATTAACGGTTCATGTTTAGGTAAGTTAGTTTTTCATCATTTCTAACCATCTTCTAGTAAGTAAAGTTGAATATGTAGTGTCTTCAAGCCCATAATTGCCAAGTGAAAAACCATCGTTGCACTCTACCAATAGAGTTCTCCCATCACTAGTGATACCAAAATCAATTGAATAACCAGCAGTTTGTGTCTTATAATCAGCAATTGCCGCATCCACAATCTTCATATCTGGGAATACTCTAAAATCACCAAGATAATGCTTAATACCCTTTAACTCACGATTAATGACATAACCACGATATTCTGATACAAAATCCACAACCTCAGATACCAATACAGGCGTATCATCTTCAACTTCATCAAAAAAAATTGTTTTACTAGATAACTTAGTTATTACACCAGCACCAAATTCTTTACTACGTCTATTAGGTTTAACAAAAATTGGAACCTTAGTTTCTTTTTTAAATTCACCCATAGTCATATATCTAACCTCACGGCCAGCATACTTTAATAATTCATCAGGTATGTTCAATGCCGTTTTAGGACCAAGACCCAACTTAGCTAGGTATTTATTAGTGTCCTCAATATACGCAACAACAATATTAAACTTTGAAACTGGAACTTCTTCAATGTCTTCAAAGAAGATAATATTCATTTGTTTCTCTTTAAACCCAAGATATGCTGATACCGCCCAATCTGATATTGGGAAATTGTTAACCGATTGTATGTAAACTTTGTATGTCATTAGTTATCTTTTTTTCTTTCCTTAGCTTCCAAATCAGCTAATATTACTACTGGTACAAATATATACCAAAACTTTAAATGTGTTGCATCACAGCCTAAATTACCAAGCCAATAACCTAGCCAAAAAGACCATGCTACACCATACCACCAACTTCTTTTCATTTTCATATCATTAAATCTTGCTTAGTAACCGTAATAGTAACCATTTTATTTTGTGTATAGAAATATTTTGGCATCTTTAGATTAATATATTCTAAAATTTCTTTCATAGCTTTACCAAACGTATCATCATAGTCCCATTCTTCATCTGGAAGACGATTTTCATCAATTCTATCAACTAATTCATCCATTGTAAATTGATGAACTGGTTGTAAAGTAAGCACTTCAACTTCAATACTCCAATCATCAGGTAACTCGTTGATTTCTTCTTCATCAGGAAAAAGGTCTTCAGCAATACCTATAATATCAGAATAAAATTTATCATTAAACCAATAAGCTTCATCAATTTTAATTTCATCACTCATTATTCATTATTTTTTATTGCTTTAGCAAAAGGATTAAATGAACCAATATAAAAACCAACTTTTTCCATGACTAACTTTTGCTCGATGTGATTGATGTAATAATTGTTCTGTCAACAGGAAAGATACATGAAATTTCGTTATCAACGTAGAAGGTATGACAGCCATTTGAAGTAAGTAGCTTATCAGCAATTATTGATTGCTTTGATGTACTATGCGCACCTAAAATAACTTCAACAACATAAATCTTCATAACAACTTATTTAATGCAAATATACGGATTATTTTGTTACTGTAACAAAATATTTTTTGAAATCTTTAAGACTTTCAAATAATGGTAAGTTATCCTTGTGACAACCAATTTCAACATTACCTTTTCTGAAATATCCAGTTGGACAAACAACTGACATTTTACCGCTAGTTGAATAACGGCCAAACTCATAAAGAGATATTGGTGAAATTGTATTTGGTACAAAATTCATTATTATTAAATCCGCATTATCCAAGCCGTTCAATTCCCAATTAACTTGTTGAGCAAATTGAGGATTCTCGAAGTCTTGAACCCATGTTGGGTCCCAATCATCACGTCTAGGATTAAATACACCCCAATCATGCAAGTTGAAGAACTCAGTCATTTCCGCTTGCCAGTCTTCGGCCTTACCCATCTCTATACTACCAGCTAAAAAGACATATTTCTTAGTCATGTCCCTCTTAGCAATGTTCATAGGTGGTTTGAATATTAAACTATCCATCTTGTTTATTTTTATTTTTTAATTCTTCTTCAATCTTCTCCAGCTTAATTTTAAAGACTATAACTATTAAAAAGAAAAGAAACATTCCTACTTCAACTAATACGGCTCTATCACCACCGTTTATCTTGAAAATACCATTGATACCAACTGATACAATACATGATGAACACAAAGCATATATTAAAGAATAAATCCTATCAAACCAATCAAATTTCATAATTATAATAGTTTATTTTTTTCTTTCGCCAATCTAATCCTCAAATCAGCTAACATTTTATTATCAGCGTCTTTCTTATTTGAAAGATAATCAATTTGGTCCTGAGTTCTCTTTATTTGACGATTAATTTCTTTAATCTTATCATCTTCAATCTTCTTTTGAACCCTAGCATTTTGGTCAATTACTTCATAACTAGTTGCTATTATACGAACTAAATCAGGAGTACCAAAACTTGGATAATGTTTTGACCACCAAGTAACAACAGCCTTAGCTGGACCAATCTTAGTATATAACTTAGCCTTATTAACATTGTCAACCCAAGAGTCGCCACCGCCATTGTATCCTTTACTGCGAAACCATTTACCATCTTTACTCATTACAGCATAAAACGATAAGTCAATCTCACCAGCATCAACTATTTTTTCTTCTTCTACTTTAGCCATTAGAAATTTATTGTAATGTCACTAACACTAAGCAAACCATTTATTTCATCATAAGCGTTATACTGCTCCTCTTGAGTAGGATATAAACCTTTAAGTCTAATCTTATGCTCAATTTCAGTATAATTTTTATCAATCAATATAAGAAGAGGGGCATAATTATCAACCTCATCATTGTATTCACTAACAGCTTTAAAAAGCGCAACTTTAATCCCATGTTCTTTACCAAATTCGGTTTCGATACGGGAAATGATTTCTTTCTTGATATTCTCTGGAGAGAATTTTTCTTGTAATTCCATATTTTTAGTCTAATATTTGTCTACTGTAATCACCACCACCTCTACGTCTACCGTCTAAAATCTTACCAATTTGTGGTATGACTCTTTTAGGTTTTTCTTTATCCTTACCAGTTTCTTCTAGTATTTTTTGTGATAAATCTTTTGGCGTTTCTTGAACTGGTAAAATACCAGCATAGAGTTTAGATGCCGATGGACATATACCATTACCATTTTGCATCCAAGGCTTGAAATCCATTTCTTGAATGAAATCTTGTGGCGTTGGAATGAACTTCATCTTAAAATCTTCTAAGATATGACGTTCACAAATATCTTTAACAGATACTTTTTTATCATTCTCAAGGGTTATATATGAACCAAAAATCGGTATCATAACTTCCTTAATCCAGAACATAGTGTGGGTAAGTACCCGATGTCTCGCATCAGATAACCACGCTTTTGAACAATCCATTTTCTCATGAATTGACAAGTAATTTTCAATTGTGCCACCCCACTGGGCAACAGAAGATTCTGAATGTTTAATTGGATTAGCCATATTTTTTATTTTTTTTATTAACATATTCCCATCTAAAACCGCCTGCGGTTTTACTTTTTTGATTACCTAAAACATTATGTATTGAACCAACATAAATACCTAAGCTATCAGCTGCATGTTTAGGAGAATCCCAAGTTTGAATTAAATTCATTTCTAAATTTAATTGTTTTACTTTCATTTTTTTAATATCTGATAAATGTTTTTTTCCTTCGTCAGACATTTTTTTACCCTTAGTATAGGTACCATAATTATTACCTTTCAACTGGTTAGACTTATTTTTTTTTAAAGAATTTGCTTTTTCTATACCGTGTATTTCTTCATACGTCTTACCCTTAAAAGGTGATACAGCACCAAACCAACCTTCACCTCCATCTGTCATATTAGACAAAAAACCAGTATTAGTATTTAAACGACCAAAATGAACTATTAAACCTTTTTCAATTATTAATGATTCCTCTTTAGTTAAGTCTGTTTTATAGAAAATAATATATTTTTCTAAATCAAACTTCTCTTTAAGATGCTTAATTTTACCATTTTTAATTGTATTATAATTCCAATCAATTTCAAAATTGGTAAGATGGCGTTTCCATCTATAACCTTTACCAGAACCAACATAAAATGGTTCATAATTAAAAACAAACCCATTATACTCATAATGTCCAGCTTTTCTAGGGTCTGTATAAACATAAACATAATGTCTATTGTGTGTTAAATTTCTATCCATATATCTTTATATATAAATAGTGTGCTAACACACAAAAGTTAAACTATTTAAAAGAAATGGTGGTCTAGCACCTCGCTTTTCTACGATTCATGTTATGTGAGCCAACCACTGGGTATACTAAGCACTATCGCTTTATCCTCTAAAGATTGTTTAATTTGTTACTTCAAGAAATAAATCACCTTTTGAAACGTAAACCTCAAGTTCATTAATATCATCATCAGTAAAACCACGTTCTTTTAATTCAGTTTTAGTCATCAACCATGCAGGGTCATCATCATACGCATAAAATAAATTAGTTTTACATTTTACCGCTCGATTAACAACACCACTAAAAGATTTATCTTCAGCAATAAAAATAACTTCTTTTTTTAAATCTTCTTTAGAAAGACTATTTATTTTCTTTTTTAAATAACCCCAATTCATTTTTTAAAGGTTATTTAATTCAGAAATTGATTCATCATTAATCAAGTTGATAATAACCTTTTCCAACACTGGAACACAAGAGATTTGATGAATCGTTAATCTATTTGGAGTTATATTTTCAAGTTCAACGGTTTTCATAGCATACGCTAAACTACCTTTAATATCATCAACTAGAAGTGTATCACTAATAATCAATTCATCCAATTCTGATGATACTAAGTTTGTGAATGCTTCACCGCTTAATACTGGGTGGGTAGCAATGTAGTAAACCTTTAATGCCCCTTCAGCTTTCAAGTAACTAACAGCTTTTTTAAGGGTTCCACAGGTATCAACCATTTAAAAGTCAGCAAATTGTTTCTTTTTACTTTCTTCTTTGCGTTTTTCAATTCTAGCTTTAACTATTTCTTCTTGTTTTGTTACAATTTCAGTTATTTTATTATTATATAAAAACACCTTATCAAAATAAAAAAAATCTTGAGAATATGTACTAAAACTTTTAGAAAGATAAGTATTAAGTATTATATTATCTTTTTCAAAGTATGATGTGGTATATGAAACATCTGTTTTTATAATTTTATTTCCGTAACCATTTGTGTATTCTTTTGGGTTTTCTTTTACCTCTATCTTTGGCTCCAAATATTTAGTTTTTAAAGCTTCTTCTAATGTTCGGTTACTTTCGCAGACAATATAATAAAGCGAATCATCATAAAATTTTAATTCAACCTGCTCAATAGAAATATTTGAAGAAATTTTTATACTACCAATATAAAATATCCTTACATTTTTAGATAATGAAGCATAATCGTTTGAATTATTTACCGTATCTCGAAGTATCTCCCAAATTGAACTCTTTTTAGTACTCCCAAAAATTTTATTCATGTACGTATCATAAGATGAAGTAGTATCCGCCTCTTTTAATTCAGGTATATCGTTTATTGACATACCAAGTTTTAATTTCCCTAAACTTTGTCCAGAAGACATAAAACTCATTAGTACAGTCATTAGAACCACCATTATACTTATTTTTTTCATAATTTCCTATGTTCAGATTTCCTGTTCCCGAATATGATGCAAATATACAGACTTTTATTGAATTAAACAAATCTTATCCCATTTTCTTTCTAATAATGGAATATTTAGTTTAATGACCTCATTTTTTATTTTTATTAATGACTCATAACGATAGATAGCAAATTTACAATATCCAGTTTTATCAATATAACATTTATAGTCAATATTATATAATCGTTTCAATCGTTCACCAATTTGACAATAAACATTCAACCAAGAACTATGACATTGAATACGAAGCATATTAACATTTCCAGTCTTATTTTGTGTAATGCATCCATCACCATCAACAAGACCTGTAAAAAAAGCTAAAAATTTATCATCAGTATCTAAACAATCCAATGAACATGCTTCATAAGTTTTAGTACTATTAATACAAAATCTTTCAGATAATGTCCTAACTGAATTAACGTCCATAATTGTCAAACAACAAGATTTATCACTTGTATACTTACCATATGTTTGAGCATCTTTTATATGAATGTTAGCGTTTACGTATTGTCCGAATTTTTTAAGATGTTCAATATCCTTAAGACCTAAACTAATTTTAAGTTCACCCTTTTTACTAAAATGGCCATCGGCCATTATAAAACCTAACCAATAATAGTTGTATGCGTTTTCAGTTAAAAGATTTGCTAATTTACGCTTACACTTAAATTCATAACCACGCTTTATACCAAATCTTCTAGCTGTTTCACGTAAAGTACTATTAGGTATACCGTCAAAAGCTAAATTTATCTCTTCCGTTGAACCTGAGGTCCAAACACATCTTAATTTTTCAATTAACTCTTCAGTCCATTTAATTTGTTTTCTTTTTTCCATAATAATAAATATCTGGAAAATCGAAAACGCTAAAGATATTTGTCACATTATTGATTAATTTCTGAAATTGAATCGTCATTTATCAAATTCGTAATAACCTTCTCCAACACAGGAACACAAGAAACAGTTTTAATTCTATTATTTATAAAATCAGGATTAGTTGACTTAATCGTATCACTAACAATTAATTGGTTAATTTTTGAGTTAGCAATATTAGTATAAGCATCCCCACTAAGTACGGGATGAGTTGCAACACAATACACCTTCAAAGCACCTTGTTCTAGCAACAAATCCGTTGCCTTAACTAAGGAATTTGCAGTATCCACAATATCATCAATAATCATGACATTCTTACCCTTAACAGAACCAATAAGCTCCATTGAAGCAATAGAGTTTGGTTTATCTCTTCTTTTATTGATTGAAACCATTGGTAAATTCAACTTACCACCATACTTTTGAACTCTATGAACACCACCAGCATCTGGCGAACACAATATCATATTAGTGAGGTCAATGTTATTTTGAACGTAATCAATGAATACACTATGACCCTTGATATGTTCCAATGGAATATTGAACATACCTTGAATTTGGTCAGCGTGAAGGTCAATTGATACAACACGGTCAACGCCAAATGATTGTAATGCGTGTGCCATAACTGATGCACCTAATGAGCCTCTATGACCATCCTTCTTATCTTGGCGACCATAGCCATAATAAGGTAATATAACTGTAATACATTTAGCGGAACTTCTTATTGCACCATCAAGAGCTAATAATAACTCTGTTAGATTTTGTGATGTATCGGCCAAAAGAAATAGGTCACGACCACGAATTGATTCTAAGTACTGAACAGCCATTTCACCGTCTGAAAATTTTTGTGTGCTTAACTCAACTTTATAACCAACAAGTTCTGGGTTAGTAATTTTATCGAATAAATACTTAGTACTGCTGCATGAAGCTATCTTTACCATATTACTTTAATTTAATAATTGCTTGCGTTAAAAACATTAATTTATTTGGTTCATCAGGTGCGAAATTATCGTAAAGATATAATCTAAATTTACTAATTTCTTTTTTAGATAAAATCAATAAATCTTCTTGTGTTAATCTAATAAACGCACTGTATCTCCAACTATCACCGCCAATATATCTAACATCAATTTTTTCATTTGGTTTAGATAATTTAGTACCATCAGTAAATAGAATTATAGCACCATTCGCACGATAAGTTAATGTATTACCATTTGCCTCTAAACTAAGATAATATTTTGGTAAAACACCTTTATGTATAACCTTAATTAATACCATATCTTTATCTATGGGGGTTTGATATGTTATTTCACCAGTAAATTCATCAATTTTTTTATCAATGAACTTTATAACAGCATTTGAATTATATGAAAACCCCTTAACCCTAAATGGAAAATTAAAATTGTATTCGGAATTGTAAATAAACCAAATTGTTTCATTTTTTATAGTATCTTTTAATTCAAAGATATAATGTTTATCATCAAAATCATATATGTTTACAACTAAAAAATCCCTATTTTTAATAGATGATGTATCCGTGTTAAAGTTGTATTCTTGTTCAGGGTGATAGACAGGTGTTTCAAACCTTTTTGACGGCTTATTGTTATAAAAGCAATACTCCATTTCACCAATTGTACCCTCCCTATATCTCAAATACAATCCTTTGTAAGAATTAACATCATTTCCCAAAAAAATATCATTATATTCTTGACCAAAAGATATAAACCTTAAAAATACTAAAATACTAAATAATAATAATTTTTTCATAATTTAATTTTGTTCAGATAACCTGTTCCCGATTAGAATGCAAATATACTAACTTTTATTGACTTAAACAAATAATTTATTATATTTATTTTCATGAAAGATACAAATACTACTAAAATAAGCGTGACTATATCGGCACCACTAATTGAAAAAATTAAAGAAGGTAACTATAATCGTAATCAGCTCCTAGTCAGCTTATTAAAGAAGTTTTCCCAAAATCGTAAAAAATAAATACAATCTTTTGACTGTTTTTATATTTTCCAGATATTTATTAATATACAAAAACAAATATTATGGGAAGAAACAAAAAAGAAGTTAAAGACAAGAAGGTAACAGTAAGTATTCAGATACCTAATGAGCTGTTAGACTGCATCTCCGATGTTAAGAATAAGAGTAAATTCTTTGAGTGGTTGCTTGAAGATTATTTCAATAAGACTAATATTAAAATTGGTACAAATGAGAAAACTTACTGAGGAACAAAAATTAGCCGCAAAGGAAAAACGTAAAGAATACCTTAGAGAGTATAGTTTAAAAAATTCAAAAAAATATTATTTAGAAAATAAAAATGCTGTCTTAGCACGGGTTAAAAAATATCGTGCCAAGAATCAAGATAAAATAAAAGAAGAAAAAAAAGTATATCGTGAAGCTAATAAAGATAAAATAAATTCATATCAAAAAGAATATAATAAACTACATCGCAATGACTATCGTGAAGCGAATAAAGATAAAATAAAAATATATCAAAAAGAATACCATAAAGAATACAGAAAAAATAATAAAGATAAACGAAACAACCGAGAACGGGAACGTAACCAAAATGACCCATTATATAAACTTTCTAATAATATTAGAGCGTCTATTAGAACTGCATTTAAACGAAATGGTTATAAGAAAACATCCAGAACTTATTTGATATTAGGTTGTAACTTTGAAGAATTTAAAATTCATTTAGAAAGTAAATTTGAACCTTGGATGAACTGGAATAATTATGGATTATACAATGGTGAATTAAATTACGGTTGGGATATTGACCATATTATTCCGTCATCAAAGGCCCTAAGTGATGATGATATGATAAATTTAAACCATTATACTAATTTGCAACCACTATGTAGTTACTATAATCGGGATATTAAAAGAAATAAAATATAAAAAAAGCGTCCTAGGACGCTTTTAATTTATCATTATTTATTTGTAAAGAATTCAAGCTTATTTGGAGCATTCTTAGCCAATATCTCTAAACGAGTATTAATAACCGCATCACTTGCTGGTACATCATTAATCAACCTAGCTGGCATACAAGATAATTGGTCCTTAATACGAGCCTTAATATCATTGTTGTTTTCAGCCATGATGTCACCAAAACAATCATCGCCTAAAGTACCATTGTAATATACAACTCTAGCATCAATACCAGCTTCGTTATAAAATACTATTGTGGTACCATTAGCCAAAGAATCTGGGTCACGAAGCAATTTAAACGGCCCACCAAGTGTAGATTTACCAGCAGTTTCAGAAAACTTAACTCTTGGTGATAACATAAGACCTACAGCGCAAAGAGCGTATTTAAATGAACCATTATCACGCTTGATGTCGTTCCTAAGACCACCACCAACACCGTAAAGACCCCATTCCCAAGGTAAGAAACCTTCAGCCAATAAAGCAGCGTTGATTTCCTTCATAGTTTCCCATTTCATACCATCACCTTCGATGAATTTAAGGAATGTGGCACCATACCACGTCTTAGCACCAACAACAATTTCACGATAAAGTCCATGTTCTTTAGCCAAGCGACACAACCAAAGTACTTGGTCAACGGCAATACCACTATCAGGACGAGCAACAACTATCTTACCATTACCTGTAGTTTTTGATTCAAGCGCAAGACCTAAAAGACAATCTGGGTGAACAATACCATTATCAATCGTTGCAACAGCTTTAAAGAAGTCGTTACAGTCGGCAACAAATGACCCAATTTCATTATCCTTTAAGTTGTTATACAACGCTCTGAAACATTCAAATTCCGTAGGATATGATTCAACATTTCTGTGTGCTAACGCAGCTACAGATAATGCGACACCAGCTTGTTCGTTACTATTTTTCCAAGCGGAATAACCACCTGAGAATGTATCGGTACCAGCAACTGAAAGAGTTACTGTTTCACCCAACCATTCAGATTCTTGTTGGCAAATACCAGCTCTATCACCAAAATTATGAAGCATTAAACGTGCGGTGAAATCTTTGTCAGCTTCTGACATTGTGTCACCATAAACCTTATCAAGCAAATCTTTGTAATAAAGCATCCAGTGCTCAATTTGGGTTGTCATTTCAGTTGAAGCCCAGACTTGAAGTATTTTACTTTCAAACCAAGCGGCTAATACACCAAAACCTTTAGGTAAGTTTCTTATTTCAGCAAATGGCTCATGTGGATAAAATACGCTACCATCAGGTAATGCCTTTATTTCGATAGGTATACGACCACCATAATTTTCAACTATTGAAACCCAAAGCTCTCTTGGATAGTTAAACCTAACTAAGCCCTTAGTTGTTACCTTGGCAAACTCCAAGAACTTGTCAGTTTCAAGTATTTCTTCCATTGTGATTGGCTTGAAGAATAGATTGTCGATAATACGACTTAAGCCAGAGAGGATATAACGACTATCATTTTCGTTATAAAGATTTGGATTGATTTTATCGAGGAATCTTCTAGCACATACGTAATAGACTGATAAATCTTTAGCATCATCTGATTCAAACTCATTTGAACCAACTGTGTAAGCGTCACCCCATAGTAAACGTGGGACTTCGTGATTTTTTCTCTTGTAATTTTTAATATTCATTGTATTTATTTTTGAATGTGTGGAGAATAACATTTAAATCTTTCAGAAATAACTTCTAATAAAGGCCAAAGCAACTCATTAATTTGAAGAGCTAATATGTTAATTTCTCCAAATGCGTCAAGAATAACTTTTCTAATCAATGCATCTTCTGGGACGACTGGATTTTTTATTTCTTCAACTAAAACTAATAGTTTATCGTCCGATAAATTTTTTAGAATATTATTTACTTTCATTATTAATTATTTATTGTGATGCAAATATACAATCTTTTTTGATACTGGCAAAATTATTTTTTAAGATTCTGAATAAATTCTAAAAGGAACACCTTCATAATCCAAATGAGCGTTATTTAACTCACCAACAAGGGTATTTAAACGTTTATGTGTTAAGTCATCAATCCTAATTTCCCAACGCTTATATAGCATCCACTCGTGCTCAGTACCAATCCATTGAGGATATTTTGAGGATGTATCATTAAGAAATAATCTAAGAGTAACACCATCCAATCTAACATTAGTATTTAAGTGTTCTAATAGAATTTGTAAAATTGACTCTTGCTTATCTAAAGGCATATTAGACTCCTCAATATAAATGTATGTATTTTGATTTTCGCCTTTGGGGATATATCCGTCATCATAGAAATCATCCCAAATATTAATAGGTATAGTCATAAATTATTGTTTTGGTAATGATGCAATTAACGCATTGTACTCCTCAGCGGTACCAATAAAGTTCTTAAAACCAATAGTTATATAACACTTTAGTTCTTCCGAAACATCATAGCTTTTCCAGTTAAAAGTCTTCATGATTGTAAACAACGCTCTTAAATGATTTGCTAATTCAAGTGCTAGTTGTTTTGATTTTATCTCAAGCTCAAGTGACTCAATTCGATAACGCATATAATCGTTGTCAATAACTTCAACTCGTACTGGCCGATTTTTGTTTTCTTTATCTTGAATTTCACAAAACTGAGTCGAAATAAAATCCCTAACCTCAGCGTGTTCAAGGCCCTTATGCATATTTTCGTGTGTAATTTCCATAATTAGTCTATTTTTACGTTAAATGAATCATCAAATTCCATATCACCAGCACCGTATTTATACTCTATTGCAATGGTATTGTTGTCAAGTATGTTATACCTTGAGTAGTAATGAAAAGCATTATAGGGTGTTTTTTCACCTGTAAATCTTTCATTATACTTTTCACGAGCAAATTTTTCAAGAATTTCGTGATGAGGCTTAGTCTCAAGCACAATTTCAATCGCCTTCAGTAATGACTTGTTTTCAAGCCTTCGCTTTTCTTTCTCATAGTATGCAAAAGCATCCTCTTTTGAAAGACTGCTATAGTATGTCCATACCCATAAGTCACCGAACCCAGTACCATAACCCTCAGATATTCCACTAATTGCACCTTCCTCAATATCGACCTCATAAGGATAACCATTATTAACTAACCTATAACAATAAACATCAATATTAGGCTTATCATTATACCTTCTAGTACCTATTTTAAAAATCTCCTTTGTTTGAACTTCATACGGTTCTTCAACACCAGTCTCTTTAGTTGATTTAACAATCCACATCGTTGGTAAACCTAAAGCTTCAATACGCTTTTTTTCTTTGTATTCATCTAACTTACTCATACTTTAAGCATTTGTATCACTATACCAGTCCAAAAATTTGTTATACAATGGAACGTGATGGTCCTTTAATAATGGTAGTATTTTATTCAATTTTACCCATTTAACCTCAGCAATATCATCACCGCCTTTAGCTTGTGACGCTTCATCCCTTGTTAAGGAGACAGTGAATATACTGGTAGTAATTTTATGTGGTGAATCTTTATACCTTGAATCGTCAATGAATAATGAGCCGAGATATTCTAATCTATGCTCGTTATCAACGAATACATTTGTTTCTTCATGTAATTCACGAAGAGCAGCGGCCTCAGCAGTTTGAGTTGGTTCAACAAATCCACCGATAAAAACCCAATCGGTAGCATTATGTTTACGACCTAAAAGTACTTCTAAATTACCATCTACTGTTGATTCAACATTACGTGTAGCAATTATATCTACCGTATGAAAGGCTGTTGGGTACTGAATATACGGAACAGTTTCTAATTGTTTTACAATTAATTCTTCAACTTCAGTTGACGTTTCATTCCCAGTGAGTTTAATACCCAATTGATGGGCAATTTTATGTATCATATTTCTTATTTTAAAATGCAAATATAGTAACAAAGAGTTATCCAGCAAAATTTTTATGCTGATAATGCGTCTTTATATTCTTGTTCTTTTAATTGAAGTGCTTCTATTTCTTCAGGTATCTTCTTAAGCATAGTTAAGATATGGTCAACCCTATTACTTTGAGCATCCTTCACACTCGTAAAACAAAGACCAGAGCAAGGTGAACTTGGTAGAAATCCATTACAATAACCGCAGTAATTCTTAGTTGCTCTTTCTTCGTGCCAATTAATCATATTAACTAATTTTTAATGTTTGAAAGTCAATTTGAACTGGATGCTGTAAAACACAATAACTATTAGTTAAAATATCAACAGCATTTTGTTCATCATTCAAAACTATAAAATTATTAAGTTTTTGGTCAAATAACATACCAAAATTTCTAAGATTTTTAGTTGAAAATACAGGTATTCCAAACCTAGATTTTACTTTTCTGATAAGTTCATCAACACCTTTGAAACTTGGTAAGTCTAATATTAATACATTGAACTCATTGAACTCAATATTTAAAACTAAGGTATCAAAATATTCATCTAAATTGGTACTATGCGGTAAAAATTTAACAAAAGTTGATGAGTTATGACCCTTATATTGCTGAGTTTTACTCTTTAAGTCAGCAGCGTCCTCAAAAATTAAATCCTTGATACTGACACCAGTAATATGTGATACAAACTTAGTTGCGAAATCCTTAGCATTAGTATCATTTAGAACATAAATTCGCTTATTATCTTGCCTAACTAAATTAGAAGCAATTGCCGCTAAAATTGCTGTCTTTCCCTTACCAGCATGTGAAACAATATGCGTTGGGTATCTTAATAATGAATCACTATCAATAAAATTATCAATAAATCCTATGTTAGTAACTAGAGTATTTTTTGGTTTTGATGGTATTGAATTACTTTTAATAAAATTAACCCTTTCCTCAACTGTACCAAACGGAACCACGATTGGCTCCAAGCCATACTCTCTATAGCCAGCTACTATACCGTCATAAATTACTGCCGCCTCTTCAAAAGTTTCCTTTCTTATCGCATCATTTTCAAATATTTCTTTCCAAGGTGGAAATACGAACACAATGTCGTATTGAAGATTCTTACATTCAGCGTGTAACTTATCACTAATCTCGCAATTGAAATGTTTACGATAAGCAATCTCATCATGTAGCCCTCTATCATAAAATGCATTTGGATATTTGTTGAAGTTTTCAATACATAATTCTTCCAGTAAATTTTGAAAACGTTCACGTTCCGTGAACAAGACATTTCCGTGAACACTTAGTAAGTGTCTAGCTGGCTCCTGAACAACTGTAAATTCTTTAGCCAACTCATTGATAATGGTTGTTTTGCCAGAACTAGGTCCGCCTGTAAATACTATTCGCATATTATTGTACTGTATAAGATGAAACAATTTGTAATTCGTAGTTTATACCTGTGAAATGTCCTTTTTCTAACCAATATTTTTCACTATCACTAGTTAAAATGGCTGGACTTGTGTGGTCGTTGATAGCTTCGATAAAGTTCTTTTCAACTTTAGCTTGTACTTCAGCCGCCAACTTTTCATCAACAACTAAAAATGATTGTATCTGATTGATTTTTCCCTCAATTGACTCTACTAAATTAATTATCCTCATCATATGAATTGTTTATGTTGCAAATATACAACATTTTTTGATACAAACAACTATTTAGAAAATATTTTTAATTTTATTTGGTTCTATTTGACTAAGAAAATTGGAAACATTAATAAATGGTTGAACGTATTTATTGAAAATATCTCCATAAATAACCTCTATTGATTTATTTCCGTTTATCCTTTCAGGCGTTGCGACACCCTTATTTATAAATTCAATTAAATTATCAGAAGATTCAGCACGAGAACGAACTACCATAACAGGTATTTTAATTACTTCCAAAGCATTAAATGGAATATTAGAATGAACATAACCATTGTGGTTATCATATCTAATATCATATTCTTCTTTAGTTGTTGGATTATATTCAATTGATACAACAAAAGCACCATTTTTAGCATAATCACCAAACTCATTACTAAACCATATAATAGGTCCTAATTCGCCATTATCATGACATATTAAACCATTAGTTATTACACTTCTTAATAAATCAGTTAACTCTAACCCCTTCTTGTTACCAATACGATGATATAATTTAACCGTTGGTATTTCCTCAGATAATGATTCAATTAGATATTTGCGTAGATTTTGCTGTATAAATTCCTTACTCATACTAATAAATATCCATTATTTTCTAAATAACGTTACGTCAATTCCATGTGTATTCCAAAACCATTCATCTGACATATGACTAAACTTGTCTTTTAAACGTTCCCATTTAAGTTTTATCTTATCATTCCTAATTACTTCGTCACGATATAATTGATGGTCAATCTCAATACCTTCACGATAACAAAGCCGTAATAGCTTCTTTAGTATATGGCCTTGTTTATTATGACTTGGTAATACACCGCTATCAATAATCTTCATTATACTCTCTCTAAGTGTACTTTCCTTAGATGGCTTATTACCAGTAAGTATCAATTCTAATCTCTCAAGACCAAAACCAACGTCAATACATGTACCTAGAGTATTAACAATATTGCCAATCTCTATATCATTCTTATAGAATTCAGTACAGTAACCGCCAATTTCACCATCAGTCCAAAGGCATCCTTCATCAAGCCTAACTTCAACGTTATGCTTAACATAAAATTCCTTCCAGTCCAATTTATCTGGGTGGATAGTAACGTAATCTGGTACAATACCGATAGTACCTAAGAATTCAAACCAAAAATCAATTGTGTAAGTAAGAGTTAGTTCTCGGAATGAGAATAACCCAATCATATTGAAATAAAGTAGATGTGTTCCATCATCTATTTCTTCGATGTCGTTCAACCGTAGACATGGTTGAATATTCGACTGTGTTCCCTTGTAATTTATATCCTTGAATAAGGACTTAAATTGTTGCATACCTGATGGGCAAAATAGGGTTGTATCATCGTAGGATGTGATACTTTCTTCCATCTTAAATTCGATTTTTTTATCCTCACAGAACTTTATATACTGTCCTGTGAGCCAAATGCGTCCAGCTGTTTCATAATGCTCACTTTTTAAATTTTGTTATTAATGTGTCCTTCGAAAGAATCGAACTTTCCCCTCAACTTTTCTGTCCCATAAAGCAGCAATTGGTATATGGGCTCTTACATATTGTGAATACAACCAGTATTCTATCAGAACATTTGCGGAGAACTAAGGACTTAAACCTCGCCAACCCAGACAGTGGGCCATGCTATCAATTACACCAAATCTCCAAGTTTGGTCAGCTTGCACCTCTCTTGTGGCCACTGAAGGACCTAAATACTCATGAAGTCAAAAAGACCACTCTATCGGGTCCTTATCGGGGTGCTTCCCTATTTGTTTCTACAGTAACCAAAAAAGAACTAACCAGCGGAATATACGGGATTCGAACCCGTGACCTTCCCCGTGACAGGGGGATATTGTAACCAACTCTACTAATATTCCATTTGCCTTTACATTCCAAAAGCTAAGCAGGTTTAGTTGCAGACTTTCCTTCTTGATGGTGTTTCTGTTCGGCATGTTATCCATCATTTCAAAACGAAGCCAGCGTTTTAACAATCGTGGTGCAGGGTGTAATCGAATCACCGACACATGAGTTTTCATGACCATCGCTGGTCCTCATTGCTCTACCAACTGAGCTACCGCACCATTTACCTTACATGAGATTCCTGTAAGTAGATGATTAGATTTTTTCTGTTTGAAAAATCAAAGCGTCTTACCGCAAATCGTCAATCCTATAATGTGGATGCGAGGCGGATTTGCCAGCATTTCCCCACATATCTCCCTCATTAAAGCGAGGCAGACCTTTACTTCCTGACTATCTCTTAATCATTGTGGAATGAGCAAGATTCGAACTTACTCAGTCATACGACACTCACTTTACTCGTGAGCTTGCTTTCCAGCTTTTTCAGCGCATCATCCCATTTTGCGGACAGTGATGGATTCGAACCACCGACCAAGTAGTGAAGATGTTTCATCTCCATGTCCTCCATTGCTCTACCGACTGAGCTAACCGCCCGATTTGGAGAGCGTCACCCTTTCAGGTTATCCCCACCAGTTACATTGCTTGCGCAAGAGGCTTTACTGGGCCCAATTTTTTTTGTAGAGAGCTTTTAGCTCACCTACACGATTTAGCAGTTCTGCAACTACTATCTCTTCATCGCCATTCCATTGGTCTTCCAACCCATAGCATGAACAATGTCCACCATACACCTCATAATACTTACCAGTTGATGTTCTGTAATAAATTACGCTTGCGCTTCCTTCATAACATTCACAAACATAGTTTGCATACACGATTTGTATGTCTGTGTCGTCAGCTTTTGCAAACTGATAAAACACATCTTCTCGCCCTGAGAAGCCGTCATATATTGGGTTTAACCTCAATGACTCTAAAAATTCATTCATCTTTTCCATAGTTTTCTTTTTGATTAATATATCACATCAAAAACCATTTTATCAAAGAACAAACTTTTGTCGTAAAGCATTTACCACCGTCTCTTATGGTATCTTTCCATTTTAAGAGTCTCTTTACAACAGGCTACTAGTAAATGTGATTCGACTTGAACGAATAGTTGTTCGCACCTGACTATGCAACCCACCCGATTACCTTTCTTAAGAGTTCCTTCAAAATACTAAATAACCTAACACATTTGTACTATGGACGGGATTCGAACCCGTGAGGGGATTACTCCCCACCTCCTTGAAAGGGAGGCGACCTAAGCCGCTAGTCGACCATAGCATTTTTAAAGAGTTTCTTGGCGTATGATACATTTGCCAAGGGTCTCATTCACTCTACTCTTAATACCCTGCTGCAATACCATAGCATCATTGATTAATGATTGTGCTCTAAGGCTTTCATTGATAACTTGTGCACCAGTATATCAGCTCCCGTACTACCAACGGGAATCGAACCCGTGACTCTACCGTGAAAGGGTAGCGTATTAACCACTTTACCATGGTAGCATTTAAATAGGACCCCTACTGGCGTTTTAAGACCTGCCACGGCATTTCGGACCGATATGCGTGTCTCCTATTTATTCTTGTGACTAAACGACCTATGTTTCATCTACTCAATTCTCTGGACGGCCAGAGCATCTTGTGGTACGGGTCAGAATCGAACTGACGACACCATGCTCTTCAGGGAGACACTCTACCACTGAGTTACCGCACCTTACGTTTTAAAAATCAAATTATCATGTTCAGAATTAGCAATTATTAAAAATTTTTCATTATCGTAATCATTGTGTTCTAATCTATGACAAATAGCACATAATAATTTACATTTATCTAACTCTTCTTTTACTAACTCCCAAGATTTATTAGCTAACTCTAACGCACTTGGATTAAAGTCTTTAACATTTGGGTCTTTGTGATGAAAATCAAATCCAGCTAAATTTCCTAACCACCCACAATTTATACATTTACCACCCAAATAATCAACAGCTGCCTTTTTAGCACGATAACGTCTTATTTTAGTATTACATGTATCACATCTATTTCTTCGTGAACTTGTAATATTTTCGCATATTATACATTTTTTAATTTCCTTTTTAGGGTGTAAAGGTATATTATGTTTTTCTAACAAACGATAAATTGTTCGTCTACCAATCTTTAATTCATTAGCAATTACCGTTGGTCTTTTGCCGTCTTCATACATTTTAATAATCTCAATCTCTTTTTCCATATCTATAAATATATTGAAAAAGGATAAAAGCACACATTTTTAAAATATTTTTCTACCAACTGAGCTACCGCACCATTTGGGTATTAACAAATAACATTTAAGGACCTATTTAGAATCGGAAATATTCTAAACCCTTCTTAATTTTTCCTGATGACCGTTAATTAGAACTATCTTACTAGGGTCTTAAGAATTTTCTCCTGATTTCTATTCAGTTAATGTGTTCCGTCACAAAGAGACAAACTTAAAACGTCTTCAGAAATAACATCCTAATTAGTAGCGCACCTCAACAGTGTCTTAAACCAAAATTCACTAATGTGCTGTATGCTATTTTTTACCCGTTTTATATAATGCAAATATACGATTTATATCTTAATCTTGCAAATAAAAATTTAATTTTCCAGTAAAAAATTTTAGAGTTTTTTTACTATCTTGAAAGAACTCTTTTGGTGAAAATTCCCATAATTTTTCCCCACTTAAATACTCAGTAAATGAAATCATATCATGACCAAATCGCCTTAAGGTATCATTCATTTGTAAGTGACTAGGGGTATTAAAATCTTTAATTTTTTCAACCTCATCGTCTGAAATAATTAAAAAATTTATGATAACCACTTTACCATGGTAGCATTTAAAAATTGTTATAATATATTGGGATTCGGGGGTATTTATTCAAGAAACGTGAAACAATTTGTTGATTTAACAAATTAATGCATCTTACAACCCTTGTCTGAACATTACCAATTTGAGGGTTTTCTTTATTCAAAAACTCAAAAATTTTTGGTGGTAACATTTTATCCTTTTCGGGGTTTGGATTAGATAACTTAATACGTAATTCTTTAATCTGAGAATCGGAATAATCATTAAAATCAACTACTTTCATATAAAAATTTTTAGAATGCAAATATACATCTTTTATTTCAAACTAACAAATTAATATTTATTATTTAAATCTAAAAGTCTTTCAATTATTCCTTCTATCTCATCTGAACCTTGTTTATCTAATAACATCTCTTCTTTAAAACTAAAATATGTTTCAATCTCGTCTATTAGATTTTTTGTTGCTTTAATCATAAAGACATTTACCATTTTAACTGTAATTTTAAGGCCAGCATTGCCATATATTCCAGAACTATATTCGATTAAAAAATCAAATACTTGTTTTTGTTTTTCTTGATATTTTAAAAAATCATTTTCTTGCATGTGCAAATATACATCTTTTATTTCAAATAAACAAACTTTGTTGTAATTTTCCGTCATTATTTCCCTATTTATGGGTTAATGATGGATTTTGTCAACATTCAAAGAACTTTTTTAATCTCACTTATCTTTTCAATACTACCATCTGGAAATATCTTCACAACCCAACCATTAAGAGCAATAACATTATAACCCATGATTTCCATAAATTCATCAGCAGCCCTTGCTGTCGCTTCACCTACAATTCGTGACAATTCCTCAATTGGTAAATCTTCTAACTCCATGTCATAATTTTTTATTTTTCCCACCAAATGTATCAGTTTGTCTATGACAATTAGGGCATAAAAAACGTAAATTTTCAATTTTACAATTTTTCCAATTACCATCAATGTGGTCTACATCTAATGTAATTGGTTTATCTAACCAAGTGTCTAATTGACATTCGCTACACTTATATTCTACACCCATTTCAGTTAAAGCTCTTTCAAGTCTATTATGTGATGCTCTATATTGATAATTATCAACTAAAATATCATCGCTAGTTTTTCGTTTAGCATAATTAGGATTTCTTTTACCAGCAAATGCTGATTTTCCTAAAAAATGTGATATATCAATTTGATATTCAGCTATCCTGTTTCTAACCAATTCATAACTAGACCCAGCAGCTTTAGTCATTCCAATAGCTCTACAAACATCACTGTAAGAAATTGAATTTCTTACAGCTTCTTCTAAAATTTCTTTAGTATATAATCTTTTCATATTAATAAATATATCAAGATTGTTAGAAGTGCTAATTTTAATTTTCTAACGCTACTACTTTGTGGTAAAGAAGAGAATTGAACTCTTATAAAACGATTTTCAGTCGTTCGCCTTGACCAACTTGGCAACTTTACCATATGATGTACTAGAAATTACCCTTAATTCCCATGCTCGGTCCGTACATCAGGGACACCTGTGGAGTTTCGCAATAGCGAACTGCACGATTTCATCTTCAAACCCCAAATTTTTTGCTTCTACCAAAACCCCAACCATTTTTTAACCATTCGTCAACTAAATCTCGTTTAATTTTTTTATTTTCGCCATCTTTTGTTATCCAACAAGTACCAAACTGAGAATTTTTATTACCATTTTGTTTTATTGCATTTGTGACACCAATTTTTTTCTTAGTTGTTTCATCTCGTTTAGTCCCAGCTAGTGTTGCATGATTATGGTTAACATTTTTTAACCCATTTTTTATTCTATCACTAACTAAAGTATAAAACAATAAATTTTTCATCTTTTCACTTTTAGCTTTGATTGCATTTTCAACTCTTCCAATAACTTTAGCTCCAGCTAAACTACATTTTAACTGATGCTCTTCATTTATAAATCCACCAGTTCCACCACTCTTCAAATTCATACACATCCTATCAACCAACATCTCACCAGTGATAGCTTTCTTCTCAGCCTCAACTAATAATTCTCTCGAATCAAAGAACTCTAGGATTTCTTTTTCATGGGTTTCCTCACCATGTTTCCTTATTGAGTATCTTAATATTTTTCCGCTTCCTATGTACCCATCATCGATATTTGATGTTGAATGCATTCCTATATAATACCTTCCAGTTACCTTACAGGTTGTCTTATAAAGGTAATGTATTAACTTTTCTTTTCTTGGCATATCTATCTTTTATAATAAATATACCGAAAAGTACAAAAAAGTCAAGAGTGGAGGTAGTGGAACTCGAATCCACAACCTCATGCTTGCAAAGCACGTGCTCATCCACTAGAGCTTTACCCCCAAATTTCCAAACCTTTTTAAATGATTATCAATTAATTTACCCATTTTCAATGTTGCATCTAAAATACTATTATCTTGAACGATAAACTTTCCATAATTTGTCAAAGTGGCAATTACAATACCACTAGGATTAATGTAATATGTCATAATCATCATTTAAAGTGGACCGTATCGGCCTCGAACCGATGATTCCTGCGTGCAAGGCAAGTGTGTTAGCCAGCTATACCAACAGCCCATTGTGAAGATTCCACTCAATGTATATCTTCAACCCATTTCGTGGTGAGAATAAGATTCGAAAATGACTTTTTACAAATATCATAAATCAAAGAACTCTGCGGAGATAACGATAATCGAAATCGTGACACTGATGTGACAAACCAGCATTTTACCACTAAACTATACCTCCATTTTTTACGGGGAGCGTCATATACCATTTCACTAATATTCCGTAAATGAAAAAAACCCTTAACAATCAAGTCAAGGGCTTCGTTTATTCTCTCTTATAAGTTAACGACAATACCTTGACATCTGGGGACAATCCGCCTCAGCTGCTTCAAAATTAAAATCAAATATGTTATTAAATCGTACCATCATCTTTTTGTTTATGGGTTTCCCCGTTAATTATAAATATATCACTTTTTACAAAAGTGTAAAGTCTTAAAAAATAATAAGTAAAATATTTTAAAGAACTTTTTAATAGAATGCAAATATACGAACTTATATTTAAACTACCAAATCTTTTTTCTGAATTTCAGTAATTAAATTATCAATTGATACTTGATAAAAAGGATGCTTGTATTCTTTTAACAACTCAATTATTTCTTTTATCAATAAATCCGAGTCTTTAATCAGATTTGAATTATTATCTCTTGGATAACCTAAATATAGACTATTCTTTGTCTTTGTATGAATTCTATTATCAAAGCAATAAACTAATCCTGTATCAGTAACGATTTCACTTGTTCCACCATCAGTTAACAACATGCTCAGCTAGAGTTTCCTTATCCGATATATGTGTATAAGGATTACCCCAAATACTTGGACGGCCAATATAAACATCGTATGGTTCATTATTACAATGAACTAGTTTAGTCATTTTAAAACGTTTTAATTACCATTCGTCTTCTTCTTCACTTTCATCTTCATCACTGTAATCATTGGTATCATCACCTTCTAATATAGTCTTTAAATACTCTTCGCCTATGAAGATACCAAATTGACCATCGAAAAGTTTCTTTAATGATTGATATTCCTCATTACTGATTACTTTAAACTCAATTCTGGATAAAAAGTCTTCACCATTAGCATAAGTTAACGATTCAGTGTTAGCATGATAGTCAAAGTTAAATGTAATACTATTTGCGATTTCCTCGAAGCTATCCACTTCCTTTTCTGTCATTAACCTAAACCCATTGATATCAAATTCATCATTATGATTGTCAGAGAAAATTACTAAATACTTAGCCATATATAAATTTTATTATAAATATATAACAAAATTCGATAGATTCAATATTATGTAAAATATTATAATTTAGCTAGAAATTCATCTATTGTAATCGGCGTAATTAATCCTTGTTTAATCAAATCGACCTCTTTAAGGGCTTCATATAGCCTTATTACAAGCCTGTTACTAAAATGCATGTTATCTACCCAATGAGTGCTTTTAGTCGCAGCCTTGAGCCTGATAACATGCTTTTTTGCTTTATTCATAGTTATGCGTTTAATAGCCTCAAGAAGTTTTCTTTTTCCAACCTATCAATAGTATCACCAAGTTCTTTACTTGGCTTAAGGTTGTACTGTTGCATAACCTCTTCACCAGATACAGTTAACTCGAAATTTAAGAATGCGTTAATTAATCTGTTGTCTAACTTCTCCCTGTTAGCAAAAGCTATAATTTGATGCCTAGATATTGGTGCATTCTTTTCTTGTCTCTTTAAAGCGACAACATTATCAACTGTTAAGTGTAGTAAGTTCAAGAGAAATATAACAGCCTTTATCTCGTTAACTGGATACTTCAAATTATTTAATCCCTTATTAAGAGCGGCACTTGAGTTACCCTTCAACAACACAGCCAATTGTAAAATAATATTCTTATCGTCTAAAAACTCTTTGTTTACATGTAATCCTTTGAAAATAAAGTTGAATAATTGGTATCTATCCAATAACTCAAGAAAATGCTTAACTGATTTAGCCGATTTGATACCCTTGATAAATTCATCTCTGATTCTCTCACCAGATACTTCATTAAGACTGGCATCCCTCTTTAATGCAGCGTCAATGTCCGCATCTAAATCTGAACCAAATCTAGCGGCTAGTCTAATTGCCCTAAGTATTCTTAACTTATCTTCATTGAACCTATCAACTGGGTGGCCAACAGTTCTTACTATACCCTTCTTCAAGTCAGATACACCATTAACTAAATCAACAATTTGATGTTTATCAATATCATAGAATAAAGCATTCATAGTTAAATCTCTACGCTTAACATCAGTTTCAATATTGGTAAATGAAACAGAATCTGGCCGTCTACCATCACCAGTGAGGCTATCTGACCTGAAGGTAGCAATTTCGTATTCACCAGCGTCAGTAAAGACGTTAATAACACCAAATGATTTACCAGTTCCAAGAGTTCTAAATCCAGCAGCTTGCATGATACGCTCAACAACATCGGGTACCGCATCGGTAGCTAAATCAAAATCCTTTGGCTTAACCCCTAATACCGCATCACGTACCGCACCACCAACTACAAACAAGTCGTACTTGTTATTTTTAAATACATCCTTGATTTGAAGTATATCGGCAGGTAAGTCCATATTGAATGGGAGTCTACTCTCACTCAATAATTCTTCCCTAAGTTTATCCTTTATCAATTGTTTCATTCTGCAAATATACGGAAAAATATTTAACTTCTCTTAAAAAATTGAATTTTATTGTACATCGCTTCTTTTTTAACAAAAATTGGTGAAGCTGGAAACGCTTTTTTAATCCAAGCGTTTATTTGTTTTATTAGAATATCTGATACTTTGTTATTTGTTGTTGTATATGAATTACTAAAACCGCCAGTAAAAGGTATCAAATGAAATCCCTTAATTATCTTGTCTTTAATATATAAATCAGTATCATCAAACGCTTCGCTTATTACCTTATTCTTTAATGATTCAAATAATGATAATTGATTAGGGTCAACATATGGTCTATCACTGGCTGGTTCAACATAGTTATAATGATTTGGGTTATGACCTAATAAAGATAAATCAACACCAATTTTCTTAAGATAACCAAATGGATTTTCAATACCGATTTCTTCCATTGGAACATTAGTTGAGGTATAAACTTGGTCAGTATCTGGTAATATTACCATCATAAATTTAGCATCATCACTATCTTGATTAAAATCAAATACAACATATACGTAACCTTCGGATGCATATTGGTTCCAATAACCATCAGAATTTGGTCTCGCAAAACACCACATTGACATTGTACCGATTCTTTGCATTGAATCAGCATCATTAACTTTAACAACTAAAATATTATTTGTATCTTGTATAACTTCAGCATCAAGGTATTGAATTGCATCAATTAAATCCTCTTTATCTTCACCATCACTCATCATATTAAATGCATGTTGGAAATGTTGACCAACTTCAATCATTTGATTAAGTGTATTATTACTAGCAAATATCTTATTTAATACTTGCTGCCCCTTCTCAGTATTAGGAATAGTTTGAAGAATTGCATTTAATTGCGTTAATTTTTCGTCTAATTCCTTAAAGATATATTCACGTTCCCCTACAATCTTAGTTATACGTTTCAAATTTCTTACTGCTATAGAAGGTAATTTTCTAAATTCTTTAACCAACTGTTCACGCTCCATTAATATCGCATATAATCTAATAATATGCTTCTCACTAGGTTCATTTTCGCTGTAATCAAGTAAATTATATTTTACTGGAAATAAGTTTTTATCATAATTAAGAAGTTCTTGATAAAATATTTTCATTATTCTAATTTCACCATCATAATTATTATGCTTATCTCGTCCCTTAGTAAAATAGAACCATAAATCAGCAACTAATCTTGTATAGTTATCGCCATGTGTTATTGAAAGAATTATTTCACGCACCTCTGGTGATAATACATTAGTATTGAAGTATATTTTATCAGCTTGTTGTATGTTCTCGTTTAAATCTGGTGTATTGTCATGTCCACATTTATGACATTTGTACATTTCCTTCTTAGAGGATTCAGATTGCTTCCAATGCCAGCCGCATTCTTTACACTTTATTGTCTTATCAAGACCTTCCCTTAAAACTAGTCTTATATTTAATTCCATCAAGATATTTTATAATAAATATCCCAACTTTTCAACTTCTTTTAAAGCTTTTTGAAATCTTTCTTCATAATTATCCCCAGTAATAAGAACATAATCACGACCCCTAATCTCAAGTTCATGAATTATTGTTGCCAAATGTTCCTCACGGCTAGCCACTCGGACACCTGACCTTTTTTAATATATTGTTGCCACTATACCATGTTCCTCTGTTGTTTCAATTTTTATCGACCCTTTAAGTCTAATTGAACCCTTAGTATGTGGATTATCTGGTGTCTCTTTAGTATTAAAGCCAACCCCAGCTAAAACTTCAACATGATTCACATAGTATGATTCACCTTTTGTTTTTATTACCCACATAGGTATATTAGCATCTTCCAAATGCTTCTTATTGAAGTGGAAGATAATCTCGTTTCTACCAGTTAGATTAAGCATAGCTTACCTCCTTTCCTAGTAATGGAAGAGAACTAGTTATCTTTCTACTGTCATTAGATGCTTCTAATGCTACTGCTGTAATTTCATTGTTTAAATCAGGTTCACGGAAAATGGTATATTTAATACCTCTAAGACTAACTTTGACTAGAATGTCAATAAGTTCCTCTTCGTCTTTAACTGTAAGAATGGCTAAATAATTAGATGATGTGTGCCATTCAGTTGCTTCCCTTTGATATTCATGCTGGAAGTCAATTGCCGCATGACAAGCCTGAACAGAAGCTACGCCTATAGCCAAATCTCTTCTTGTTATAACCCTTAATTTCTCATTACTACTAATCTAATGTTGTTTCATATTATTTCTTTTATTTTTATTAAATTATTATCATTAAAACGTATTAATGTTATATTATTAATATCACAATAATCAGTTTTTATTTTATCTCTTTTCTGAGTATTTTCTAATTCTTTTATACCACCCCAAACTTCCTTTATTTTAAAATGTTGTTCACCATCATACTCAATACATACATTGAATTTAGGTAAATAAAAATCAAACGGTAAGGGTTTTTTATCTCGACAATCTTTAAATCGTTTTTGAGAAATAAATTCAATATTATTATATATTAAATATTGTCTAATTATTCGTTCACCTTTTGATTCATTACAAATTTGACAACCAGCACCTTTATAATGATGTATAGGTCGTTGTTCAAATTCACCGTGA
>JGI24891J29808_1000382_pt1 | contig 30150 bp, 34 predicted proteins | sample FreactcultuFSWF8_FD_29808 | JGI IMG/M metagenome (IMG submission 29808) | reverse complement strand
TGTCGCCGTGTCGGACGTGCGAAGAATCTGGCCTGCCGTCGAACTGGCGATGGGGGCAGACGGGAGGGGTGGCGGTAGGGAAAAGAGGCGCGAGTTACGCAGCAGCCTGCCCGTAGGCGAATTGATGGCCTTTGACATTGCGCAGACTCCGACTCGTTCAATCTAGACAATTATCCGACTGCTCATACTTTGAGCATTATCTCTCCCCCGATGGCCGCAAATGCCAAGCAAAAGTCATGTGATTCGGTCCATCATCATCATCATCCATCTTCTTCACAAAGTAACACGGTGGATACAGTATCCAAGAAGATCTACATGTTTACTTAAAACTCAATTAATGGCTACTTCGAGTAGGGTAGATGGTGCGATAACAATATACAGAATGTTAGATGGTGGATGAGCAGTTCTTGTCTTGGCGGACTCGGGCTTGCAAGTTGCAGTTGACGTTTCTGCGGGGCGCGTGCTTGCTGTAAACAAAACAATTGTTTGCCTTGCTTCCTTGTCGCATTCAATCTGCGCCGCCCAACATGCCTTCCAAGTCTGTCGCTACCAAACCGCCAGCCTCCGGATCCGAAGACGAGATTGGCGCTTCCGATCTGGAAAACTCGCGACCGCCTCCTCCCAAGATCAACCGCACCGTCGTCAAGAAGCCTGTCAAGAAGGCCGCTACTACAACCAAGAAGACGACTGCAAAACCAAAACTCGCAAAAGAGCCCGTCGACCCACCAGAAGCTAGCGACGCTGACGAGCCCGATCCTGCCGCCATGGAACCTGCCCCGAAACCCAAACAAAGGAAGAGAGTCTTGAAGGAGGACCTTGTCGCAAAGCATGTCGCGCCTGCCCCTGAGTCCGACCCTGTCCCTGAACAAGAGGCCGCGCCTGCGCCTACAACTGCACCAGCGAAGAAGGCGACCAAGTCCACCAAGGCCAAAGCAGCAGAAGCTCAACCTGAGAAAGAAAAACCTGTCGCAAAGTCAAAGCCCAAGACGAAACGCGCCCCGTCCCCTGAACCTGCTCCTGTCATCCCAGAGACACAACCAGAACCAGAAGAGATTGAGCAGTCCATTGTGGAAGAGGAGGAGCCCCCGGCCGATCTTATGGACATCGACAGAGAGCCCTCACCGCCACCCCCACCGCCAAAATCTCATTCACGACAGCCATCTGCCTCGATACAACGACAAGCTGCTCCGGGTGCTGCTTACTCGCGCGCTCGCTCAACCTCCAGACAACCGGGAACCTATTCCCGGGGCCGTAGCGCAAGCGACACGGAAAGAAGAATGGCTGAATCGGAAGCAAGCCGTAGATTGGCAGACATGACCAAGAAGTACGAAGAGATGCGCATGAAATACGACTCCTTGACAGAGCTTGGCCCAAAAGCCGCAGAAGCGAATTTCGAGCGTTTGAAGAAGGCTACAGACCAGAAAGCAAAGGGTAATTTCAACTCTGACAGTCCACACTTACGACGTCCCGCTAACACAAGTCGCAGATGCAAACGATCTAATCGCCAGCCTCAAAAAAGAACTCGCCGACCTTCGAAAGTCCTCCTCTTCCACAACCGCCGAATCCGCGAAACTCCAATCACAAGTCGCCTCCCTCACATCCGAAAATGAGAAGCTCAAGGAAGACCAGAAAACTACGCATCAAAGCCTCACGGAATCACAGAATGAAGCAAAGGCCTTGACTGCAAAACTGGAAGCTGCGAGAAAGACAAATGCTGAGAAAGTACCAGGATCCGCAGTCAAGAAGATTGATCACGGAAAGATGGGAGGTGCAAGTGCTGAAACCGTCAAGGAGAATGCGTTGAAGGAAGAGCTTTATCGTGATTTGACTGGTTTGATCATCACGAGTGTGAAGAGAAAGGACGGTGAAGATGAGTACAGTTGTATTCAAACCGGTCGCAATGGCAGTAAGTCTTGCATCGACGATTCACTTTGTGTCATGGACTCGCTGACTTTGTCACTCTAGCATTACACTTCCACCTTACCATTGCCACCGACAGCGCCATCTCGAACCCAAAAACTCCTTCAGGACTCAGCTACGAAGACACTGAGTTCGCATACGAACCATTGTTGGATGCAAACAGAGACGCCGATCTCATGGATATTCTACCCGACTACCTCACCGAAGAAATCTGCTTCCCTCGAAACCACGCTGTCAAGTTCTACACCAAGGTTGTCGAAAGCATGACCAAAAGGGTTGTCGTCGACGAGGATTGAGGCACCATACTCGAGCAGGATTGATATCGTCTTCTTTGTCGTTTGTCGAGTACGAGGATGGGGTTTGTCGTTGCCTTTGCGCGTCTGTTTGTCTTTTGCGTTTGATACCACTTTCTTCTTTTCTTCTACTTGCAAGCAATCTTCTTCCTCTCTATCGATTGATGGGTTTACTACTTCCTTTGGTCTTCATGAAACTTCAGTCCAACCTTATACCTTGACTCGTCAATTTTTGTACCGAGTTCACGCCTGAAATCATAAACGGATATTAAAGTCGAGGTGGTAGTTCTATGTTCCTACCGCGAGTTAGCGATCAAAACAGTCTTCACTTTGCTTAAATCATGACTCGAGTAGTGGCTTGATCGTTGTCGTTGGACTCGTTAGAAGAAACGGGTATTGTAGAGTTAGTTCAACCACACGTGCAGCGATGCACACTCACCTACAGACCCCATCTCTCACTCGTACAGATCTTCTAAATCCTCAGACATCTTAGCGAGGGTATTCTCATCTGGAAATCCAATGGCATGAACTGGACTTTTCCGAGATGAAAAAGGCATGCTTAGACACTGACAATGTTTCTCTTGACGAAATCCGACCCAGTAATCTTAGTATCTCGAGAGCCCAGAATGTCCACCGTTGCCAGCGTCTATGTTCCATTCGAGACTTGTTAGTCTATTGTAGAACGGCTTTGCAATTGCCAACATTCAAACCATAGCCTTTGCATACAAAAGACGCAAAGTATCCTATCACTGCAACAAAAAGTCATCTCCAGATCCCACTCCTTTCCGACTCACCGACCCCATCCACGCGTTCAAGATCGAAACATGCATACCTCCATCGCCATAACTTGGTTAACAACCACCCTTCTCTTGACTTCATCCTTCTGCCATGCCAAACCATCACCTCCTGCCCCTTCACCTCCGGCATACTTCCTCCTTCACGAATTCGGCCGCGAGTTCAACTCAGGCCACTTCTCCGGCTTCGACGAAGCATTCATTTTCGCCATCGACCCTGCCACCGATGCCAAAGATATGAGTACGAATAATGCGAAAAGTTGTTCTTTATTCTGGAATTCGACCGTGCCGGATAGTGTGCAGGGACAAGCACCTAGTGAATGGGTATGTTGAGAGGAAAAGACGACGAGATAAGGTGGAAGATGAATGAACATGGACGAATTGCTGATATATGTCATTGTGTGGTTGATAGCAAACCGATGATGCCAAATCTACTTGGTCTTGCAGGATGGATTCATATATCAGTGAAACGGAATTTAGAATGGGGATCCGTCATCAATATCGACTGTGAGTGTTTCTCCTCCACCTATCCCTTCTATCCTCTACCCTCCTACTCCTACTAACATTCTATCTCTTCCTCCTTCCTAGCAACAACCTCCCCTGCCTCAAACCCAACGGCCCAGACTGCATAACCAGACTAGCTTATATCGATTTCAAGACCTCCGCTCCAGGATTCAGATATTACGACACCAAAAATTCGCGGTCTCAACATGCTAGTGGGCAGGTTCAAGCGTTTACGGATGTGATAAATGCGACGGTGTATCAACATTGTAAAGCTTGTGGTGGTCTGGGTGGTGGGAAACAGGAGAGGTATTTTCCGTGATTTTGGATTTGATGGGGGGGATGGTATAGGAGAAGGATTTAGGAGTTAGGGAAGCTGGTTAATAAAGAGAGATTGTCGCCCACCATTGTGAAATATCTCGAGCATCGAAATGGTCGAAGTTTGTGTTGCTTGACCTCGAGGCTGGAGTTTTGGTGGAGAAGGATTATACTGAACATATGGTCAAGAAAGGCCTGAAAAGGTGAACAGAGATAAGACAAAAATAGCTGTAAACATTGCGTCTGCTCATCATGCACACACGAAAGCAAGGTTTCCTGTTTTAAAAGAACCACAGAACATGATATTCTCCTCTATTGTTGCTGAGCAGCCAATCACCACTTTTCAATGAATGGTCTGATCTCAATCTCATGTGTCATGGCGGATAAATGCTGTGTATGGAGTTGCCAATACGCTTCCGCAATCTACGCAGTGTCAGTATTTCCTGATCCCCCTCCGCTTGTTCCATCTCAGCACTTCAAACTTACCGCTTCAGTGTTGATCTTTGCATTCGGCCCTGCATCTTTGAGATATTCTTTACTGCTGGGAATATCAATAACGCCATCGATAATCACATGACTGACGTGAATGCCTTGGGGTGCGAATTCTCTGGCCAGCGATTGTGCCAGAGCTCTCTGAGCGAATTTGGCGGAGGCGAAGGTGGAGAAACCGGCGGATCCTTTCAGAGCGGCGGTTGCGCCGGTGAAGATGAGGGTGGGGTTGTATTTTGGGGTTGTTGCGGCGGAGGCGAGGAGGTGGGGGAGGACTGCTTGGGAGAAGTGGAAGGCTCCTTTGCTGTAACAAGGAGGGGTTGGTCAGCGACAGTATTGTGAGATTTGGGGGTTGGGATTGATGTGTAAGGACGTACCCGCTCACGGCATATGGTTTTGTAAAATCATCTTCGGTGAGTTCGAGGAACGGTTTCTTGACTAGAGTTCCACTGGCATTGAATACAGCGGCCTAGTCTTCCATCAGCTCTTCTCAACATCAACAACTGATGTTAGGCAGGAACTTACAGCACAAGTAGCATCGCTTCCAAACTTCGCCTTTATCTTCTCAAAGGCTGCGGTGATACTGCTGCCCACAGATACATCGGTGGCGACACCTAAAGCCGACCCTCCTGCTTCATTTATTTCCTTTACGAGAGAGCTGTAGCTTTCTTCCTTTCTGGCCAGGAGCACAACCGGGTAAGCTTGTGCGAATTTGCGGACGACTGCTGCTCCAGTGCCTGGACCGACGCCAGCGATGACGGCGAAGATGTTAGGAGCCATTGTAACGAACAAAAAAAAAGAGGTGCTGTCTATAGTTAGCAGTTGTAAGAATGTAGAGTCAAGATCGTTATTTTTTGATCATACTCGTATAAGTCAAGGAGCTCGAGAGCTCGCTCTTTCGGAGGCCGAGCTGTGTGGACCCTTGCAAAGAGGAGCTGTTGTCATCATTGGTCAGATCGCTCAAAAAGCATGGAAGGTTCAACGGCTGTTTTGTTTAACTTTCCAACTTTACAACGCCTTACCTGCTTGGCGCTCGTCGACTATCAACATGTAAGTGCTGTTTCTTGTAAGGAAAAGTCGAGAGTGTTTGTAGTGCTCATGTAAGCTGTGGCTGGATGTTCAGGTTCAGGCACCGAGGGCCGAGCAGTTCGGTCGGTTCGGGCTTGCTTGGGATTCGAATTCAATTGATGAATCCCAAGTCCTTTGTATCGCAATTACTGAGTTGTCAAATGGTGTCAGAAGTTATTGTATTCACAATCACGAACCTTTCCCCCTTGATTGTTCTTGTAATTGAAGGGCCTCCTCACTCTATCACTCAGACATAACATTCGAGGGCAACATTGACCTGCCATGGACGGAAGCATTTGAAGCTCATAGTCCAAGGAGAAACTCACGACAGCAGTACAGAACAGTAGCGAAGGTAGAGATTGAATTGCTTAGTGGATAAGAAAGAAGTGAGAGGACATCTTTAATTTATAGTACAACCAGCTAGCTACGAGTACATGAAAACCATTCTGATAGTATAAATAAGGCTTTCTACAATCATTTGAATGCACCACTCTTGACGACAAAATCCTTCCAAGTAGTTGGGGGCCTTCGAGAATGCTCAAACTCTCATCCAGTTCGGCCCCGTTGTAATAATCGGGCTTCTCGACAAAGAGGTGGTTCTCCAACATCTCCTCTGCGATAGCCTCGGGCAAGAAAGACTTGTACTGTTCAGGGGTGACCGAAGCGAAATGGGTGCTCTTTCCGGTGGCCTCGGAAACAGTTGACAAAATCTCCTTAGGGGTGTAGTAAGCAGTAGCGGCCAGAATCTGCTTGCCATTGAGTTTGCGGCTGTTCTTGATGATCGCCTTGACAAATTTGCCTGTTTCGTTGAATTTAGCATTGTAGATTCTCCATAGCAGTTGTTCAACTTACCGGTGTCTTGAGCAGCTTCGAAGAGAGGGAACTTGGCCTCGTCAGAAGTAGGGTAGGCGAGGGTGAAAGAACCATCCTCGCCCTTTTGCATCATGTCCGTGAGATTAGACATGAAGTAACCAGGGAGCATGAAGATGCATGGAACTCCGGTAGACCTGATGTGCTTCTCAATGTCGGCCTTTCCGTCGAAATGAGGAACATGGACAAGTCTGCCGTTGGTGGCCTCGGTGACGTTCAAGAGAGAGGAAAAGATGATGTGAGAAACACCAGCTTCCTTGGCTGCATCTGCAACGTTCTTTCCCTGAGTAACCTCAACCTTAGGGTCCATGGTTTCCCAGTAGTTGGTAACGAGGAATACGGTGTGCGATCCCTGAATTATCTTGGGAACAGACTCCTTCGAATTGAGATCGGCCTGCAAAAACAGTTTAGAACGGGGCAGTGGCTGCTAAGAAGTAATGCTTACATTGACAAGCTCAGCTCCCTTCTCAGCCAGAGCTTTGGCAGATGGTTTAGAGTTGTCTCTGGTAACAGCTCTGATCTTGATACGGTACTTGACATGTGAGTATTTAAGAGACTTTTTGAGGTAAATCTGTCAGACGATGTCGATGGCTGATCATAGACGCATGTTTACGCATTCTCCATATCGAGAGCTTAACATCTGTAAGAACACCAATTCAAACTTGCTATGTGCAAAGGCCGCAGGAAGGCCATGTGTGGCGCATCACTTCTTTGCGTACTTCGAGCCCGTTCCAGTCTTGACAGCGTCTCGCTCTCCAATCCTCGATATCCATTTCAGAAGATGAGGAAACTGGGCATTCATGTCTTCCTCTTTGAAGCCCCCGAGTTTCCACTTGGACGTCCAAGTCCAGGTTCCAATATCAGCAATACTGTATTTACCTTTTCCTGCTCCTGCCAAGTATTCTCGCGGTCCGTCACTGTACTTTCCACTGAGTTGTATTTCCAATACGCCAAAGACTCGCAGGGTCTCATTGCGGAAGCGTTCTATGGCCATTGGGACCTTTTCAGCGGCTCTGCTGAAGAAACCAAGCTGTCCTTGGTAAGGTGCTCCGGATCCATGCCAGAAGAATAGCCATTGCAGCATTTGGCTGTACTCGAGTTCATCGTCGAAAGTGAAGAGCCCGTCTTTGTCAAACTTCTTAACAAGATAGAGAAGCTCAGCCGACGTCTCCATGACTGGAAAGGGTCGATCTTTAGTGTTGTCTACGATGGTAGGAATTCGACCGTTGGGATTCAAACGAAGATACCAGTCTTTTTTCTGTTCGTTGGTGGAGATGTCAATGAGTGTGGTGGTCCAGGTGGTACCGTAGACGGCCGCCAGCTCTTCGAGCATGATTTGTACTTTCTGGCCGTTGGGTGTGCTTTGGGTGAGGAGATGAAGACCTTTAGCTTCCTTCACTTCCTGGGGTGTTTCATTTGTGTAAATCTCAGCCATGATGGGAGTGATCTGATGTGTTGATGTGATCTGACGGCAGTGGAGTGATGTCGTGATTGGAAGGGGTTGTCTTCTGAATATGGTAGATGCTCGTCGTGATAACTCAGTTGTCAAGTGGTAATTGCAGACTATGGACAAAGTACGCGGGAATTTTACTAGACGACCACTGAGCATGGTCAAGTAATGATGCGAGTAATGAGTAAATAGGTCAGTCCGAGTGACGTAGCACACCAGAGGAGAGCTCGAGCACAGGCCACATCAACCTCGCTTCTCGGTCTTTCTGAGAGCCGAGCTCTGCCTACCATAGTCGACTGCTGACAACATACCAAGTGTTCCAGAACACGATTGACATCAAGTTACATTACTGGGCGGCGACGGCAGAAGATATGGAGGGGCATGGCTTGGTTGAAGAACCGATTGGTGCATTGAGGCGAGATAGTAATAACACTACTCGTAGACTTACCATTCTATGCCCCTGCCAATCACACTCGCGGACTGTCATCCTACCTTCATCCTTGTACACTGTCTCCAAAACAGTGAAATCTCGCAGACTTTCGGTGCGCATGCGCTATATGGCCTTTGAAACCTCTTCCGCGGCTCTGCTGGAATGGTCGAGTTTTCTCGGATGGCTTGGCTGCGACTCAATGACTGGGCAGGGTCATTTCCTAGTACCTTCCACAGATTTGATAACTGACCATTCGTATTGAGAATAATTGTCAAGCTGCTTGTTAGTAGACATGTCGATATGTGTTATCAGGCAGCTGTCACCTTGAAGCCCTTGGCCGCGCCTAAGTCTTGGCACTCACCAGCTGGCTTCTGCTTACTCATCACTTGCTAGACAGAAGTCACGAACCGAAGACGTCGCTCCTGTCCATTGTCTGAAGATCTCAGCGAAGGGGTTCTTGCAGCAACTATGACTCCAACGTGAAACTTCAATTTTTTTTTCTTGTCTGCTATCTGGTATGGTCTCAGAATGAAGTACGTGCACAAGCCGGACGAATGTCCCCCCGATGGAGTTGCAAAGGATAGAAGTCGATCTCGGGCTGCGGCTCAACTCTTCCATCTAATGGGTGAGTTAGGGTCAGTTTCCAGCACAATACTGAGCAAGCGTTGAGCGATATCTCCGAGCGCTTCGGTCTCCGATTATTCAAACATGCCACCTCACAGTTCCATGGGCGTCTCGGCGCAGCCTTTGTGCCGTCGTCTGGTGTTCGAAGGATTGACTCGAGTTGTTCGCTCTTCGGCCTAACTCTGTGCCACAATCTTGGACAGTCGTTTGGCATATAAATGAAAGCCACAGCTTGTACTCTCCAACACCATCTGTTCGTCATCAAGGAGAATCTTCTTAACATTCATCCTTTCCTTCTTTAGTCAAGATAAAGCCACCCTTGTCTTCACTGCACTTTAGGGTCTCATTCGCATACCTTCAATAAGATTGAACCACATAAACTCTGTCAAGATGAGCAAAGGCTTTGTCGCAGTCGCAGGTGCTACCGGCGGTTTGGGCCAACTGATAGCCAAAGCATTGAGAGCAAGGAACGTACCGGTCAAAGCACTCGTCCGTCTCAACACCTCGCCTTCCCGCATTTCAAAGCTTCACGACATTGGGGTCAAGATTTCTCCTGTCGACCTCTCAGATGTACCCACCTTGACCAACGAATTGGAAGGCGCAATCTGCGTGGTCTCTGCACTCCAAGGCCTAAAAGACGTCATCCATACCGCACAAGGCAATCTTCTCGATGCTTCCGTAGCCGCCAATGTCCCTCAGTTCATTCCCTCGGACTTCTCTCTCGACTTTACAAAGACAGCTCCTGGCTCTAATCGCAATCTTGACTTGAGACGAGAATTTCATCCACGCTTGGATGCCTCGGGTATTGCATGGACCAGCATCTTCAATGGCGGGTTTATGGACCTCCTCGGTGGAGAATCACCCATGGTCAACGACAAGACTCGCAAAGTGGCATATATCGGCAGCGACTCACAGCTCGTCGACTTCACAACCATGGTCGATACGGCCGCTTTCACCGCAGCTGTGGCAACAGACCCGAATCCCACACCAAGATACCTTCGCATCGCCAGTGACGTTGTTAGCCCGAGGGACATCGCAAACGTCAAAAGTGAAGTCTACGGCGCCAAATACCAACCCTCGTACATGGGTCCGGTATGGGTCATCGAGCGCATGATTCCGCTAATGCGTCTGTTTGGAGGAGAGGATAAAGTCATGAACGCTTGGCAGGGTATGCAATACATGACCAACATGTATTCCGGCCTTGCAAGGGCGAAGAATTTGGACAATGATCGTTATCCGGAGATCAAGTGGACGAAGTTGGTGGATTTCATCCGTGCCGATAGGGAGAAGAAGCAGACTGCTTGATGATCGTGTAACTCGTTTTCATCTGCTGTCAGTTTAAGTATTGAAACATAATCAGATTAAGACTGTCTAGACGCTGCGCACCTACTACGCCTCCATGCCCCTGCATGATAAATCTCTAGGGACACCTAGCTTCAAACACGTTCCCCCACAACAATTGTATGTCGTTTCTGAGAAAGGAGTGTCCGCCACGGAGAAAGGTATCCGTGTCGCATGACCCTCTGGATGTGAGCTGTATGGCTCGGTCACAAGGATCAGCAAGCTGTAGCACGATATTATCCTTGTGAAAGGTTGTGAGCTATTCGTAAAAGCTGTAGCAAATCCAAAATACACTTGCTGTTTGACACTAGCTTGCGGTGCAAAGTATATATAGCCTCTAATCAGATCTGTGATCCTCACTGGTCATGACAGCACTCGCAAAGGCAATCCACTTATAGCATTACGGTATGGGGAATTCATTTTGTGACTATTGAGACGATGGAAGATGACGTAGATGTACTTTATACGTTGCTTCTACATCTCTTACGTTCGCCAAAGCATATCGTCAATTCAAAGTTTTGACATTGTCTTCGAAATCTCTTGTCCGTCTTCTCCGAAATAGATCTTGTTCCCACTGACTAAACTTCGCTGAAGAGCCATCGCAATCTCAATAGCACGTACCGAACTGGAAAGAGTGATCGGTACTGCCACGTCATCCAAACAACATGTTGTGAACTCGTAGGCTTCGGTGATGAATGCTTCTCTGAAGCGTTCGTAGTAGTGCTGGGGCAGATCGCGTCTGGCACCCTTGGCATCATGTACCACGACGTGGTTCTTTCTACCTTCCATGTTAACTCTCAGTGATCCCTTTTCGCAGATAATCTCGGTGGTGTCCTCCTGTCCGGCTGCCATCATTCGAGAGCAGTATAGCGAAGCGACTTTGCCTCCATCGAATTCGAGTGTGGCTACTGCGTTATCTCTATCGTTCATGGCGTTGAGTTCGGGATGTACGGCAGTGACGCCAACGGCCTGGAGACTCTTGAGCTTGCGGTCTTCACCGAGGAACCACAGCATAAGGTCGATGTCATGGATGGAGCAGTCTACAAAGATGCCACCACTCGTCTTGGCGTAATTTACAAAAGAGCCAGTCTTGTCAAGGAGGTCGGCAGTCTGAGAACGAAAGACGACGGGGGAGCCGTGTTGGCCTTCTGCGATCTGACCATGTGCTTCACGATAGGAGGCGTCGAACCGGCGGGAGAACGCACACATGACTTTCTGCTTGGGATTCTTCTTCTTGGAGTTTTCGTATGCCTGGAGGACGGACCGGGCCTGTGAGTGCGGAGATTAGTCGAAACGAGCTTCTTGATTTGGGTTTGTGAGGGGTGGACTCACGACTTTAAGATCAATACTGAGAGGCTTCTCGCACAAGACATGATAACCCTTGGAGATGGCTTTGATAGCTTGCTCTGCGTGAACAGAAGTTGCACTCGCAACGATAACGGCATCCAGTTTCTCTTGTGCGAGCATATCGTCGTAGTCCTCGTATATCTTGACACCTTCGAGGTTCTCCTTTCCCCATGCTCGCTCTGTGGAGTCTGGAGTGCTTACGGCGACAACTTGTGCTCTTTGTGTGAGATCATGGAAGTTGACCGCATGACGTTTGCCTATGTCTTGGTCAGAATCTCGATTCTGCCAAAGTTGATTATTGGAAGTTACTGACCCATTCGGCCAAGGCCTGCGATACCGATACGGAGCTTCGAACTAGGCATACTGAGATATCTGATGAGGGAATCCGAATCTGTGGAGTGAATGGAGACAATGATGTTTGTTTAAGCTTCCGAAATTGACAAGCAAGAAGAAATATATATGTTTTCAAGCATAAACAAAAGTGGAGGGCTACATCCCAAAACTTTAAATTTCGCAAAAAGGTTTCCGACTCGAGAGAATTGAGGGCACGTAGCAGCCCCTCCAATCATGTGGATCTCAATTGCGTAGAGAACTGACTGCTTCCATCGGAGAGACGAGCAGACCCGTCAGGATCTTTCACAACCTCCACTATGCAAGATTACAATGTCGCATGCTGCATTCCTTGTGTCTAGATCTTCTTCCAACAATTTGTAACCAACCCTCGTCCCAGGTACTGATTCTATTCAATAATGGACACAACGGTTCATGACGCTCTAGATTCAGTGATAATCAGGTAGGTTGTGTTTGTTAGCCTAGATGGAGAACATACGGAAGTGCAGGCCGATATTGAGGGGTTCGACGTGGGATGTGGAGTCGAGCTGCGGGGGTTCTGTTTGGCTCACGTGCTGACTCAAACGACAGCGACACAAAGCGATGGGCACCCAATCTGGCGATTCAACTGATCTTATGTACCGTTGGCGGAGGTGACCCGACTGGCAATTGACTTCCATCCGCGTCGTACAAGTTCACAATTATCCAAATCGAAACTTGTATCTCAGATCATGCACAGCGTGTTCGGGGCTGTGTAAAACATCGTGCGTCCTCGACGAATATATCGAGCCCTTGAAGGAAAATCTTTGCGCGGATCATGTTCATGCAATTGTGGTACGCTTGTGCTGACAGAAGGAATGCTTAGATTGACGCATACACAAGAAGAATCTAACAGATGGAACCTCTGGCTTGGGAGCCTGCATTACTACCATACTAGAATCAATCCTTTGTTATTCACCGACGCTCCATTTGATGAGCTTTACAGCACATTGTTCCTAACCTCACCATCTAACAACAGGGTTAGGGAAGTACTCGTCAATGAGCTTCGAGTAGTAAGGCTGGAAGCGCTTTGTCAGATCATCTGCTCGAAATGTGTCGAACACACTTTGGCTTACCTTGAGGGACTGGGCGTCTGGTGGAGCCTCGCTCTTGCTGTACAGGTCGTAAGGGTTGAAAGCTCGCACAGCCTTGAGCATAGCCACGTCTTTCTCGTTCATGAATTCGTTGTAGGCGCCTTCACGGTGCCATGGGTAGAAAGAGTGGTATCTGATCATGGCCAAGCCCTCTGCAGGGATGGTGGACTGGTCTTTGACGACGTGGTAAAGATACTCATCGTGGCCCCAGGAGAGCATCACGTTGTCCAGTCCACACCCCTCCGAGTAAATGCCCAGCTTTGTCTTGTAGACTTCGTTGTTGTAGTCTTCGTTGTTCTTGAAGGACTTTGTGCCGAAGATGATCTTTTCATCGAAAGCGCAGCCAACAGGGAATGTGTCTCCGACCACGTCCCATTGACCATTTGCACCGTAGAAGAACAGCAGTTTACCGAGGTCGTGAATCAGTCCGACCAGCTGCATCCAACGAGGCTTACCATCCTGACGGAGTGCCTCGGCGGTTTGTAGCAGATGAGTCAACTGAGACTCCTGAGTGTCAGGGTCGCACTCATCCACGAACGTGTCCAGTTTCTCCAGGGCCTCCCAGACGGTCATCTCTGCTCGGGTCTTGCTGTAGAAGTCATCCCTAGCCTTCATGTTGTATGCCACGGTCTGAAGGGTGTGTTGCTGAGCGTAGAATGACTTGACTCGATCGCAAGCATCTTCGAATTGACGGAAGGTTGTGGTGTCCTTCTCTTTGTCGAACTCTGACTGCTGGTAGATGTCCGGAGCATCAGGCTTCTCTCCACCAAGCGTATTGACGAGATCAATGTTGTCAGAGGTGGCCTCAAACTGATTGACTCCTGGGTACAGAATAGCAGTCGCCATGTTGTGCTAGTCAATTCAAGATGGTCAGATTTGCTCGACTGTGGATAAGAGAGATGAGGTGTAGTTAGGTTGCTTGAAAGTTGCTAGAAGTGACTTGGTAGTGGGAGTGCTATATATCTTTAGGGACTTGTTCCATGGAGCTTTATACCTCTCAAGACCGTTGGTCCACGTCTTGCAAAATGGTCTCCGCGAGCTGACCGACTTGACGGTGTGCAGACCCGATTAGGACAGGCCTTGCTTGAATATCGCATCCTTTATTCTAGCAAGATGGGTTCCGAGATCTATCCCTGCACTCGATATGCTGTGTTATCTGTCGGAGGTTCGAACATACCTAGGTCTCTACATTCCCAGTCGGTATCAACTTTCCGAGCGCGATCAGTGCGGATGGATTGCAGGGGGACAAAATATGTTCGGAGCCACACGTGATCCTTCCGTCCAAAATCAGGTAGGAGGATCTAAGGGTGGAACTCCGGAATGACCAACCAAGCCACGTACAGTGGACTGAGTGAATTCGCGATGCTGCAGTCACTGTGGGGTAGCTTTGGGTCTCCGACCTGACCATTACGAACCTCACATCTTCATCACCAATCGATGGAGTTTTGATGGAACTACGATTCCGAGAAGACTGAAGACGTCGGGGAGGTGTGTGTCGAAGTCGATAACTTTTCACTCGTTACTAGATATGAAGATGATTCGACAGGTCAACACAACCACGTCGCCGGGGCACCCGCAGATTGGAATTTGAAAGAACGAAGCGACGTCATCTCCTACGCCTGGGACGACTTTCTGCTCCAGAACCAAGACCCAAAGCTGGCCAGTCTAGGTGACGCCTCGCCTGATCTTGTATTTCCCCTCCCAGAAGACTACGTGCCGCTTCGCTTCGCGGAGGTCAAGAACCTCATGGATTACCCCGCTCTGGCGCATTTCATCAGAGAGGGACACAGAGAAGGTAGAACAATCCGCGACATCCCGGGCATGTCTGATGCTCTGGAAGCCTTGGAAGCACAAAGAAAACGCGATCTCGAAGACTGGATGACAGAAGACTTCGACGGGGTTGTCTTTCCCGCCGCAGGCGATGTTGGCAAAGCAGATTTGGAACAGGATCCGACATATGCGGAACATGCTTTGTTGAACGGCGTACGGTACAGCAACGGCAACAGAGCTTTGCGGCACCTGGGTGTTCCTACCGTTAGTGTTCCGATGGGCATCCTGGAAGGCAAGAATATGCCAGTCAATCTGACTTTGTGCTCAAGAGCAGGTGCTGACGCTGAGCTTCTGAGTGTTATGCGTATGCTTATGAGCAGAGCAGTAGACGGCGTCAGTCTCCTGGGTTGACACCCTCCTTGCTGACTGACCACGTTAAGAGAGTCGAAAGACCATCAAGATCGCCTATCTGCCCTTCTCAAATCAGTTTGAAGGTTTTGGAGCGGAACGTAGACACTACCGAGTCCTCACCCACAATTCAGGTCCGCGGCACTGTCCCGCCATCCAATGTGGCCTTGGAGGCTCCTATTGATGGAGTTGCAGTGGAAAACAAGTTCATTCGCATGGATAGTAATGGTCACTGGGTGTTGGAAGCACCGTTCTCTCCGTTCGTGACTGCCCAGTACACATACAAGATCCACAAATATATCAAGATCCTGGCCGACAATGTCATGGTTGTGTTGCTGGCTCGTTCTCCAGATGGTGCAGTCAGTGGAGAAATCGTGCTCATTGCACCAGAAACGAGCTCTCAGCCTTGCAACACACCTTAATTAACCACCTGTCAAAATGCACAACGTTTTTCAGTTTCAGCCCAGTTGTCCAAGGAGATGTCAAGCACGTGTCGCTCTCAGTGGACAAGTAGCTTATCGCCAAAAGCATCTTGCCTTTTGATGTGTGAACCTTGACGAGCAGTCTGTGACTGGATGTCGGTTCGGGTACTTCCAGATCGAACTTTCAAACACACATGCTGCATCATAATAGTTTGTTAAATCTCACACCTTGTGGACACATGAGATATCCAAGGGAGGGAGCGGCAACAGGGCACGAGGAACAGATATCCTAGATACACATGCTGCATCCATTCCGTTTTCCTAACTCAAACGCCTCGTGGGAGTACGGGAGAACGACTTTAGGGTCTCGTCAGCGTCGACCTGATCTACGTCGTCGGTGTTATCGGCTATTTCGATGATAGGTAAGCGCAAGGCAGAGCAAGGACAGATAAGCGCAAGGCAGAGCAAGCAAAGAATAGGGTGTTAGACATTGTGTTTAAAGCGTTTACAGTGGCCGTCGAAGTCCTTTCAAAGTAGCAGTAGATGGGATTTTCACGTGCATGTGTATGGAGATTATGTAAGGAAGGCCCTTTTGGGGGAAAGATGACTACATTTTCTCTAAAGCAAGGGAGTAATCAGGTAAAGCAAGGGAATTCGTTCTTGTGTATATAAGATACTAGAACAGACCGTGGATGATTCTAAAGTTGCCTGCTCTACGACTTGAACGATAAAGAATGTATAGTTATGTTCTACTTCTGGCATCGGATCGAAGTCAAGACTTGCAGGTCGAGCTGTCGAAAGTCGAACTCCCCTGTCTCTTCTGTCCCTCCATAACAATAGTGGTATCTGATGTGTCTCCTGAACTCGAACGAGCAGTAGCATAACTAACTTGCGTTCATGGTACCATACAGAGAACCGCACCTGCGCTGAGATAGACCCTTTCCATCTTCTTCCGCTGCTGTCCGTTCGAACGACTCAGCGCCGTCACTTGTCGTAGCGGTCAAAGCTTTTTCGAAGCTCGTCTGTGTACTTTAAATACCCTGTCTCCTTCCTTCCTCTCTCTCCCTCTCACAACAATCACAAACTGCAATAATCCACACCATCACATCATCAACAATGTTCAACGAACACACCACCTCCACTCAGGTAAGCGCACACGGCTCAGTAACTCAAGGCTCTCATGGTTCTGACAATTCTGCGCAGGTGGTCACCAAGGTCTACGGCGTTGAGCAGGGCGCCCCCTGGGTGGTCCATGAGGTGTTCGTAAGTGATCCTCATCCCTTGACTCCTCACCCTGTGCTGACGCCTCTGAAGAAGTTGCGCGTATCAACCGAAGCTCCCAATCTCACCATGGTTCGCGCTCGCAAGAGCACCGTACCTCCTCACCGCCGCAAGGCTTTCACTACCGAAGACGTCGTTCCTGAGCAGTCCGTCAAGGTGGGTTCGATATGCTGCTTGCCGACATGGAGTTTTACTGATGATTGAATAGCTCTCTACCACTGTCACCGGCAGCGGTCTCACCTCCGCCACTGGCGAGGCTGATGTCGCTGACCCCGAGGGTGGCCTCGAGGTTGCTCCCAAGGGCGGCCCTGAGGGTGCCTCTGAGTAAGCTTGCCTCTGCACAACAAAACAAGCAAGCGTCTCTTAGACTCGCAGTCAGTTCCGTCGTAATGGATCATGTCAGCAACACAAGTCAGTAGCTACAAGCTTTCCATGAATTGAAGTTACTGTTGTTCCATCAATTCTTCTTCCTTTGCAAATGTGACAATTCTCATGTTGTGATGTTCCGTGCTTGTCATGGTTCCTTGGATGTGTGGTGTGCTGTTCTTCTGATGTGGTGACTGCTGCACGCTGTGTTTTGTTAGCGAACGAGATGGTCACGCACGTCTGGAACGTCAATGGAATCACGCTCGTATATATCTTTGTGGCAAGACGGGATGGTAGAGACAGGTCTCCGTCCACGAATAGGTGCGGGAGCGCTGGAGAGATCATAGAATGTCATGGAACATGGACGATACCACAATCCAAGGACATGAGTCCAGGAAGCAACGGAGAGAAGGACCATGTCGTAGTCATGAGTGTAGCTATCCCTCAAGCAATGACGCAGTGTTGGTCTGACCTTGCCTGGAAGCAAGCAAACAGCACATTCATGCCTGACGACTTTGACTCCCGTGGATATACAGCGATCAAGAAGTGCCCATCACGATGGTGACAGGAAAGGTCGAGGGCGCAGGCTCTATGATCGAAGGTCTGCTACCATGATGGTGGTCAATAACGCTGGAGATCAGACTACCGAGGCAAGGGGAGAGTGAGCAAGGAAGAGGATGTACAGGATGGCTGTCTTGAATGATACAGGCGATCACGGTCACCAATCAATAGTAGAAGATGGGTGTAACATCAGGACTTGAGTCAAGAGGTGGGAGGACCAGACGTGGTCCAGACTTCATATTCACAGAGATGTGCAGACTATCAACGACACCTTCGAGATCAGTTTCCATATCGTGCAGATACCGGAAACACAAGCACGAATAGAAGAGGAATAGTCACAGACGGGAGAACAACAGCACAAGCTGAACAATGAATTCCGAAAACATCTACACCCCCACCATCCAGAGTCCAGACAGCAAAGAACAGACAAAGAAAAAGCTCGACTTGGCCTCAGCTCCAGGGAGGTACTCGTCCCTTATCCCTCGTAGAATTGAGCTTGCCATCAGGGTGCTTTGTTATACATGTTGACTGCTGTTTGGAGGGCGAACAGCGCTCAAGCCTGGTTGATGAGCGTTGATCGAGCCGTCGAGAGAAGTGAGCAGAGATCAAGCCATGAAGGAAGAGGATTAGTAATCGGACCTTGGAGAGTCGACAGTAACAGTAGCGCCTTGACCAGCGACTGCACCACCCGAGACTCGAGCCATCACCTCCTTGACCATTGCCCTGGTCAGTCCAATATCTGACAAAGCTGTCATAGTGCTCCTGCTTACAATGCTTACTGCGAGTCTTGGATTTACCACCAGTTTTGCGAACGCCTGCAGAGTTACTGAGGCGGGAACGGCAGACAGCCGAAGAGCGTTGAGCGCGAGTGTTGCCCTCCTGGCGGTGGACGTGGGTATCATTCTGAGTTGACTAACGCTGTGGTCCTAGAGGGGACGAGGTGATTGACCAAGACGCTGCAATGGAGAGTGGCCATAACTATCAACATATATTCCGTACGGATTGATGGTCGGGGGCTGGACCAGGCGCTGCGTTCATGGAGAGTCTCATTTAACCTGGGATAAATTGTGTCACTGGTTGGCACTGGCCTCAAGGCTTCCACAGTCAAGACTATCTGTACAATTACATCGCAGGCATTCGTTGCACTGAGCGGCGAGTACGTGCTTGCAAGGGAAAAGGCTGTATTCATTATTTTGGTCTATACTTACTCATCGCTCTGTCTGCTCTTGTCATTGAAGAAGTTCAAGCCAGCCTCCTTTCTCAAAGTGCCGTACATGGAGGCACAATCCAACACTTCACCGTGCTCGTCTCTGGCAGCCTTCATGTTCTTGTTGGCAATTTCGGTAGCAGGTAGCTTGACACCCTTCTCCTCTGCAATGGCGAGAGCGTAGTTTGCGTCCTTGATGGAGAGGGAGACGCCGAAACCGGGGCGCTTGTCCAGAGCAGGTGCGTAGTTGCCGCTAGTCATTCTGCCGGAGTAGCCGCCTGCGACGGGGCCAAAACCTTCGGTTATGAGCTCTTCCATGGGACCGCAGCCGATTCCGGTTTGTTCGGCGAAGACTTGGGCTTCACTGACGGCTTCCATGAGGTTGACTGTGATGATGTTGCTGCATCTCTGAGTTAGTACTGCTGTCTCTGTCTTTCCGAAGTTGACTCATGACGCACCCGGCGATCTTCAGCATAGAAGCACTTTGAGGCTCCTCCTTGCAGACAATGACCTTTCTGGCAATGACATCCTGGAAGTAAGGCTTGACGTTCTCTACGGCGGAGCTGGGTCCACCAATTGCTACTACGAGTTTACCAGGAACAGCAATTGCCGGACCACCGAACATGGGAGCTGCAAGATAAGTTGCCTTGTGCTTGGTGATCTCCTCGGTAACAGCTTTCGTCGTATCCGGATGTACGGTTGAGCAGTCCACGAAGATCTTGCCGGAGAGGTCCTTGGTGTCGTATGCCTGTTGCAGAAGGCTCTTCAACGTGTCGTCATTGTTGACCTGTTTCTCATCAGTTAATCCGTTCGTCTCACAAAGGTGTCTGAGAAGATTGGCATACCATTGTGAAAATGACATCGCTCTTGGTGACCAGCTCGCCGAAACTCGACGCCGGCGAAGCGCCAAGGTCCTTCAAGCTGTCGCCAGAGGCCATTGTGCGGTTGTTGAAGATCAATGACTGATCGTTCTTTGCCAGATACTTTTGCAAATTCTCTGCCATAGGCTTGCCCATAGATCCAAGGCCATACTATGCTTGCAGTCAGCATCATCGATGTCTCGTCGGCAGTTGCGGCAATTGCGGCGATGCGCGGCGAAACGCTTACCCAGCCAACTTGCAACTTCTTAGCAGCCATATTTGAAGCGGTCGCACTGTAAAAACGACGGGTAATGTTTGAAAGCATGTTGTCAAGAAGGAAAAGAAGTTCTTATAAAGGTCGGCATCGATGATGTCTGGATACGGGTATCTGTTCCTTTGAAGCGAGGCCGGAGGTCGGCTGGCTGGCTTGCAAAAGTCTTGGGACGGGCTGACTCAACGGGAGATAGCGATGCGATAAGAATGCCTTTGTGACTCGATACTTTCGAGCAACAACATGATGAACCATATTTTTTTTTTTTTTGAAGCTTTGTCTATATGTCGAGCGGTCGCTGTCGCATCTCTCACGATGATATGGATGCCGTGCTGTGTCTTGTGAGGCGGGTCGCACTGTGTCGCCTTCGGCGATGATGCCGACGCGTAACCTTATCTCAACGTCATCCCCTGTAGACATCAAGGCCATCGGCATTGTAGCCGATACTGAAATCGCAAAGAGGCAAGCAAATATACATCACTAAAACTGCTAACAGGCTGGAGAGAACGAAACGGAAAGAGCTGGTGGAACTGATTGTGATTCTACCCTGGTTGCAGCTCAAACGCAGCACGCAAACGCGGAAGTGGCGATGCAGAAGACCCAAACGAGAACACTGAATGACGGGCGACTTGATCTGGACACGGCTTCACCCATTTTCTTGACGGCCTGCTTCTCCACCTCCCTCATGATACTGAATCTGGCTCCGATCCCGAAGCATAATCACTGTCGCTTGAGAAGTAATCATCCTCGCCGGCGTCATGGTCGCCCTGTCGAGCAAGAAGAGCTTCCAGACGGGAGTAGAGAACACGATTGGCCTCTGCAACCGTGGTGGGCGAGATACTGCTGGACCGATTCCCTACTGCTGTCGGCAACCGCCCAAAACCCACTTGACTACCGACATGTACTTACGATCTCTGTCGTCTTGCTTGGGAGCGACGTCTTGAGAAGGATGCTTGGGGATGTGGTGAGTCGTGTTGGCGCGCTCAATGGTAGGGAAAAGCGCAGGGTCTGTTCCAGTGGCCTCAGTGACGGGTACTGGCATGGCAGCAGGCTTCTTGGGCTGCGTCTTCCGAAGCGCGGCGGGAGTGACGGTGGTGGGGACTCTCTTGACGCCAGGCTCAGGCAGCTTGCGGTGGCGTAGCTTCTGCGGACATTTTTCAGCTTGAGAAAACGCCCGAAGCGCGGCGCAGTACTTACGAATGTCTCCTCAACTTTAAAAGGGAGGCCATCCTCAGGACCAAGACTGCGGTGAACGACACGGCCAGACGACTTGAGGCCTCTCTGCTTGCTAGTGAGTCTGGAGAGATCGTCAGAGGCACCATTGCGCTTGATGTCAGTTGAGCTCTTGGTGCCGGTGAAGCCGCCGGGGGATTTCTCAGATGGCTCTTTCACCATTGCGCGCTATTCCAACATGTGTCAGATGGGAGCATTCTATGTGTGAGGCTGTGATGTCTTACACGAAAAGCTGGCTTCTCTGGCGACCACATGGTTGAGTATGATCAGGTAAGGAAGCTTAGACAAGGTTTCCAAACTTGTGCGCACGCGAGATCGGTCATGAGCTGGATGCTTGGTATGTGTTGCGATGAGGTCCGTGCGCGCGGATCAAGGTGAATGATGTTTCAAGCGTCTCAGCGATGTCTTTGTTCGTTCTGGATTGCTGCACAGATGCAAACATGTTAGGTCGCAAATTGGAATACAATCAATCTCAAGAGAGAAGATGTCCTGGAGGCCAGAAGCAGACTGGTGAGTCAATGATGCAGTACATTCTCAATTTCAAAGACGATGCCAAAGTAGACTATGCAGTGATCCATGGGAGCCAAGAACTAGATGAAGACACTGAATTTTGAAAGATCGGGAACATGCTGATGTGAGTTGGTCTGATTGTTGATTTCATTATTATCTATCTCAATTGGTACACCGGTATAGTACAAAGACCGTTCTCAGTGGACAAAGCCGCGAAAGTGTTTCTTTCGCAATTCTCCGTCATTGTCGCCGCTGTCTCCAAGCGTACAATTGATGCGACTCGAGGATGTCAATTGTTTAGCGGAGGTTTAGTTACGAGTCTGTTTCAAGGTAACGATAAGGTCCTCTAGAACAGATGTGTGCTCCTTCAGAGCCTCGACATGACGGTACAGGGCTGCAATCACTCCATCGATGAGTGAGTCGCCAGCCTCGGCCTCGACTTCATCCTCGATGTTGGACGTGTGCTGGGCTGAAGTGACTTCACAGTCTTGGTGGTGAGGGGAGGGGCTGTTCTCCATGGGTCTGTCATGGCCAGTGTGGTTGGAGGGCTGAGCCACTGCTGCGGGAGGAAGAGGGAGGAATCGAATCTTGGTGAAGACGGGGGTGGTGTCGGAGATCAGAGGACTAACGGGGCTGCCGAGAACGAGGCTGTCGAGGCCATCGGTCGTCGGACTCATCGGCGAAATCGAGCGAACGCGCTTTGGGGTTTCAGCAGGAGAGGAAGGGGCAGATTTTCCGTAAGTGCCGCTGGGGGGAGGAGGGATGGCTACGAAACGCATCCATGGGACTGGAGAACGTCTAACATCCATCTTCTGATACATTCTGTGAGCAGAGGTACTCGAGAAAAGCGAGGCGTTTCTATCACTTACGCGCACAGAGGCGGGGCTAGAGGCGACAGTAGTGGCGATAGGGGTAGGAGAACCGCGTTTGATGGGTACATCAAAGGGAGCGTGTTCCACAGTCATGCTGAAGTCGAAAGGTCCAGAAGCGCCGGAGCACAGAGGGATGGGATTCTGCAGCAGAGTAAGAAGAGACCACAACAAAACCCGCATGTAAGACTGACCTCGAAGAAGCTACGAGGGGTATCGAGACTGGGCATGTAGCCATGGTTGGAGATGAACTCCAACACGGTTTCCTGCGCAGATTATGAGTGGAGGTGGATCTTGAGTATCTGGCGAGCTGACACATACCTGATCAGAGAGAGGTCTATCCATTGCTTCAGTAGCTTTGCTTGGATTTTTGGAGGTTGTTGTGTTGAGGTGTGATGTCGGTGGAAGAGAAATCTGTGACCCCGAGGATTGCTAGCTTTTCGACGCGTTCGACAGATACCGCACGACGCAAGTTCCGGTCGCCAGGGGAGACAAAAATCCCGGCAAGTCAGCTGATCCTCTGGCACCAAACAATCGGACCCTTTACACGAAGGAAAGATTTACGCGGAGCACACGAGCTGGAAGAATCAGGTAAAGGGCTCTTAACACTACCCCTATCGTTTCAGTCGTTGCGGTATGTCCATTGCAACTCCAGTCTAGAAACTCCACAATACGATACGAATCAGAGTTTGATTACGAGAAGACTCGTGGTACTTCCTATAACACTGGGATCGCTCGAGAAGAGACTGCGAACCAGGACTAGGGAGACGAATGAACATATTAACCCGGACGCTGCTACATCGTTTGTCTGAACCCAGAAGGAATATTGCCCATACAGTTCAGATTGGGCGACAGCGATCCTCCATTCACGCTCTACGCAAAACACCTGCGCCGTGATGACCACCTCGGTTGTTTCTTCTAACTGGTATTACCGCATCCTCAGATTCGGGTCCTCCTCACACATGAGTGTTCTACTCCTCCTACCTCCACTTCGCGCCGAAACACTTCTTGTTCTTTCTTCCCTCGGGCTACCAGATGACGGACGGGGGCAATAGGATGTTGTGACCGTAGATTCATCTCTACCGCTACAGACCTCTCTGTGCTGTACTTGAAAACAGAGGAGTGAATCAAAGTCTGGAACGTGGTGAGAAGCCATCAAGAGCGACGCTGAATGGTTCGAAGCTTAGCTGTCACCAGAATGTAGCGAAGCTTGCATGCTGACACATCACAATATCCAGACACACATATCGACTCCAAACGAACAAATGTACATTGAGCTTGTCTGATTCTCGCTACTGTCTCGACATCTTTCGGGCCTACCTGCCCGCTTGATAGGTTGAGGATCTACCGCGAAGTTGATGACAGAGCTTGAATGCATCTACATCTCGCACGCATTATTCCTGCAATATCATCGAGGCTTGCTGTGCCTATCTTTTGTGCACTCATTCTCCAGTCGTGCACGACACTTGTCTGCCTTTCGATAGGAGCGCCAGAAAAGCCTCTATCATCTGTAGACTAACGCTACCGCAGGACCATCGGAATATCACCAGTGCTTTCGAGAGTTCCCCACTATTCTCTCCAGTGACCCTCTAGCTCCTGGCTCTAGCGGCAGCAATATTGATATAAGCGTAAAGAACGGGTGTCAAGTACCCAGTAAGAGGAACTTGAGTATCACTTTGTCCTCTGAAGTCAACGGAGAGTGTGCGGAGACAGATGTAAAGAGCCCGAACCATCCGTTTGTTGGCCGAGTCATCAAGGGCAGCGAGAGTTCAAAGAGCAGGAGGAGAACGCTTCTCTACTTGTCAGGAGCTGGCGACATCGGATTTGTCACCTGAGGCCCGAACGATAGCAAAGCAGGCTTTTGATCACACCCTTGTAGGCGAGCAACGGGCGATTGGAGTGAGCGTCTCTTTGAGGCCAGGAACGTTTTCGGCCTTGTGCAGCTCGTCGAAATTCAAGAGCAGGATTGTATCGATGCGTAGCTAGACCTTCATATAACTCAGCCGCACAAGAGCCATTCTTGATGGCTAGACCTGGAATGATTACTCTCTTGTCCGTAGATTCGCGGCGTAGCTCTTCTTGTTGACAAGCCGAGAGGAGATACAGCAATACGTGGCAAGGAGAAAAGAGCCATCTCATAACCGCAGGGAAAAGGTTCGTGCATTGTATCCGCCGTGGGTAAGCGAATGCTGAAGATTTCAGGTACTTTAAGATGCTTACCATGCTCTTCCTGATCTGACGAAGAGTAAACCTTCCTCCATCAAAGTCATACATTATGTCAAGGGATGCTTGCTTGCTTTCTGTTCTTGAAAGCACAGCTGTATCCTGAGAGAGCAGGTAGTGATCATAGCCATTTGGTTCGGGCAAATGCAAAGAAGATCAGATAATCATGTGTGAGCATTGCACGAATGAAGCTTAGAGAGCGAAATAGGTCCCTATATGAGATCTTAGAAGGAGAACTATGACGAAACAGAAGAGTCCAATAAAATGAGTAATCGATTGAGCAAAGCTTCTGTCTATCTAACATGTTCAATAAAGATACATACTTCTCGCAAGATCCCACTATCGCAAAAGATCTGAGCTGCGGGTATGGTTTCCAACTCTAGGCCACAAGTCGAGCATCAGACTACAGAGAGCAAGGCCTTGTCGTCAGATGGGGGAAATGAGCGAGCAGCCATGGTAGAGCTGCGGACCTCTGTGAAGAGAGGTATGGATACCGTACCATAGTGGTCATGGTGTCCGAAGGCTGATTGTTCGCAAGTGACGAGCGCCTTATCAAACGATTGGAGATTCACTTCACTCGTGTCTTGCAGTCTTCCACCAAAACCTCGGCAGTGCATTTCTCCACATACCAAACATCACTTCAATCACGCAACTCTATTCATCACCCATACCCCCCTCAACCTACACGCGCATCTTGGATCCAACACGCGCATTCTTACCTACACACCGTATGTTCGTCACAGTCATGTCACCACGCGCATGCTAACTCAAGACAGACCATGGCTACACTGTTAGACACACTTCCTACCGAGCTTGTCCTCAAAGTCGTCAACCATCTCTCACCTGCATCTGCTCGCAATGCCGTCAGCGTCATGAGCGATTATGCGCGTCTCTCTGTTGATTTTGCCTACTTCAACGCGGAACTGAACGACAGCCAACTCGTAGTCAAGTACGAATGGGCCAATGTCGACTTCCGCTCTCGCTCTGACAGTGACGTCTTGGTCACTCAGAACAGAAACCAACCCGTCATCAACGGCTTTGTCTCAGCCCGAGAGCAGACCTTCACTAATCACCAGTCGCTAATGGCCACTTGCGCCATCGTCGAAGCAGGTGCAACTCTCACGCGTCTCGATCTGCACGGCGAGATCCATTTCGATCTCGAAACTATCATTGAGCTGATGAATCAGTGTGACAACGTTGTCCAGCTCTTTGTGTCTAACTGCACTGCCGTCATCCCGGACAGATTCCTGGCGGAGTTCCTCGATGGCGTGAAATGGAGTCGTCTGAAGGCGCTGGACATCCGCCCTTCCGTTCCTCAAGAGCACCCCAACGGACACATGATCCAAGTCATCCCACACCAGAAACAATACTTCGTTGCAATGATCGTCAAGTACGCCCCAACCATTGCCCGTCGCTTTCCCATGATGCTAGAGCACGACTCCATGCTCATCGAGACCATCTCGATTGCCATTCATGGTCGTGTGAAGCCTTCTCCGGAGATCATTGCTCTGATCAACACCGCCAAATCTTCCGGCCTCGTTCCATACACTGGGTCCAGTCACTCAACGCCCGACTACTTTGACGACGTACCAGAGTTCATACACCCCGACTGGCTCCACCTCAACGTCTCGTACCGAAATGTCGCAGTTCGTCTTGCAAAGCTCTTCATGAAACGTGCCAGCACAGAGACCAGGCTATGCGAGGTCCATGGACATCTACCTCTCTTCTGCTTCAGCAGATCTGAGCGCACTTCCGATGATTCTCAGTGCTTTATGGATTGGGCTCGCGATGAGTGGAAGAGCCCTAACGATGACTCAGTCAACATGGTAGCCTGCCCAGAACTGGCCCCCCTTCCGGCAGCCTACCTAGAACTGGTCCTCCTTCTGGTAACCTCGCCACATCCACCACTCCCATGCGCCCTCGTGCCATTCGACTTCGCCATCAACGGAGATGGTAATTTGGAAATTTGCCCAACGCAGAGTTGTGCTCACTGCTCTAGAGGCTTAGAAATATCGAGTCATGATCTGGAAGAAGGTTCAGACAGAGATGTTCACGGATGTCAAGTATCGACTGCTTGATGAGCTATACAAGAGCCTTCGGTGGCTTCACGAGAAAAGAGCTTTCATGCTTTCCAGACTTTGTTTTTCATAGGTAGCGGAAACAAAGACTCACTTCTACCTTTCCCAAGGTTCAATACTATCCTTTATTCACACTCAAGAATTTCCCACTTTCCCACCTTTCAAGGTCTTTATCATCATTTATATATCCCGTCTCTTTTTGTCAAACGACCTATTTTTAAAGTGCCTTGCGAATCGTGTTTGAGATTATGTGTTTTTTACGTGTTCTGCGGCGTCTAGGCATAATATTTATTCTCAATGGAATTTCGAGTCCGAAAGACGCCTACTACATCTGTGGTTCAAGCTATCTAGGCGGGTTCCGTTTGTCGCTCTTGGGCACGGAGCGGAACTTGTGGTTCCATCTAAAAGCGCGCTTGGGAGATGGTGTACGCGGTGGAATTACACGAGTGGGAGCAGTAGTAGGAGCAGGGCGTGCGACTGCTGGTGTATTTGGCGAAGAGGGGAGGATCTTGGTGTCGAAGACGGAGTCACTTTTCTCCTTGGACTGGTTGATAAGTTAGCCAACATTTGAGGATCCTTCTAGTGGCTGTAGAGGCCGCGAGCAAGACGTACGTGAGGGATAGCTTCAGCATTGAGTTGCTCAGCAGGCTCTGATCGCTAAGCAGAGCTAAAACGTCTTCGTTTGGAGGGATGCTGTTCCTCAAGTGGATCTGACATCTTTACAGCTCAGTGGGGTTGCTTGCCTGCGCGCACGAGATGCAAGAATGAAGGCAGCGAGGCATATTCGCAGATGCCATGCTGAGGTGTGAAAGCCATTGTGAGACAACACTTGATACTTTCCCATTCGGTCCAACACCGCTGCTTTGTCTCGTATTTTTGCCACTCCCTTTGTTCTAGTCCCATCATGTGAACAAAGAAAGTGCAAAGCAGCAAAACACGCTCGATGAATCAGCATGAGAAGCGCATCAGATGGGACGCCTTGATCGTCCTACAGAAGCCGTCCAAGGCAGAAAGAATGCCGATGCGGAATTGGGTGTCCAGACGAAGAATCCATAGGTATCATGTTCACCAGCTAGGGTATCCAAAAGCGTTGTAGAACTGGGATTCTCATCTACGAAGTAAGCTGTCTACGGCTATAGTAAGGCCACTACTTTCTTCTCCGCGCTCGATTGAGCCATTGACAAGCCGCTCTCCTCTTCTTGGTAATCTCCCCCTCATATAGACCTCTGAGCTTGGTCGGGACAGAAAAGGATTACCAAACATCATCCAGCGTGTAGGTCTTCAATCACCCTCCTCATCATCAGATGCTTGAGGGGTGTAGTAAGTAACCAGCTCGTCGGGACCATCAGATACTGTGTCAGAAGAAGCAGTCGATGCCCCACTTGGGTTGTCTTCTGACTCCTCGACTGCCACAGTGGTTTGATACTCGTGAGAATGCTCGGCGATGGCAGCGTAGTCAAAGATGGGCTCCTCATAGTCAAACCAAGTGGCTACCGGTGACTGCGCTTCAGTTGTCGTGAAGAGGGCCCAGGCTTGACGCCGACGGTCGGCCTCTTTGCGAAGCTTCTCTCGCAGGACCTCGAGCCTTGCGCTGACTGTCTCGTAACCGGAACCACTTCTGACCATACTGAAATCTCGTCGGAGATGATGGAGTTCGTACAGATAACCTTTGAGGAGCCCTGCTGACATATAAAGGCGGCTGAAGGACTTTTCCAATGGTGTGGGCACGTTGACTGCCAAGGTAGTGTTGAGCTCCTGGTCATGTGTTCTGATCTGCTCTTCAATGTGCTCTTCGATAGATTGAAAACCTGTGACCATGTTGCGAACCTTCTCGTACTCGTAGCGTTCGATCTGGCTTCGCATCATGAGTATATTGTAGTATCTGCAGACGTTGGAAAGTTGTTCGGTAAGATCGGCGACCTTAGCTTCGAGCGTGTTGATCTTCCTGCTACGAGCCGCATGATACTGGGTGTTGATGGGCAGGTGTGCGGTGTGATTCTCCACTGCCATCTCGAGGTCTTGACCGTGGACGTCCAGGCCGGCATCTCTGCGGGCCTGAGAGAGCCATCCATGCAGACTTTCCACACTAGACAGAGCCTCATCACGTTCTGCCTGTACTTCTTCCACGAGTTGCTTGAGCATCGTGTTCTGAGTTTTGAGACTCGAACATGAGGCACAATCTTGAGAGGTGTTGCCTCGGGGGTCGTGATGATCCTGGACGCTCGGAGCATTGACGGCTGGTTGGTCGACACAATCATCGGAGACAGCGCCCACGTCAGCTCTGGTGGTGCCGAGCTTTCCATCAAAGTATGGTGTTGCTTTGAGAGAGAAATCCATGGTTTGAGTGGTTGGACAGTCTTCATGTCGTGAGGCTGCCGGATAGATGGGGAGCGGTATGTCATCGTTGGATTCTCCAAGTTGCACCAGCCCCTGTGACGAAGGCGGCTCGATGTCCTGCATATGAGATCTGGCAGGCGCATCCAGTGGTCTCAAGGAAGAGGAAGGGGTGACAAAGATCTGAGGGAGAGCAGTTGTACGCTCTCGCTTTTGCGGCAGAGCGATACGCGTTTCTGGGAAGGCGCCGGGAACATGGTGAGTTGTGCTGAAGTCGTCCATTGCTGCAGCAGTCTTTGCGTGCCAGAGATGGAGTTGGGATTCTCCAGAGTCAAAAGATGTGTGCAGCTGCGCTTCAGATAGGCGACGGCGTGGATGTTTTGGAAAGTCTCACGACGCGTGAATTAAGGGCGCTGAAAGGATGTGTTGCAGGCGCGCGTCTGGTCACGGAAACGATGAGACAAGTCCAGTGTCGGGACAAAGAGATGTGGGACAGATCACTGGAACAGCGGTGTTGCAGATACACAAGGAGAGGACTGTCAGACGCACGTTGTCTCCGAAGAATAGTCTTCTGCATACATCTGAACATAGCAAGAGGCCAACAGACGGTATAGGAGTGCCAGTCACATCAAGATAGAAGACTGTCACGTTAAGAACAAAAAACTCACAAGTCCCTTCACTTCTCAAAAAGAGTGAACACATAATGTCAAAAGTTGGTATTAATCCTCATAGAATGCACTGATAGTCAAGCGGTCTTGGTAGGGTGATGCTACGCGCTCCTCGGATTACCTGCGGGAGTAATTTACAAGACTGTGGGCCCCTAGTCAGGAATCAAGTACAGCGAAAGGG
>JGI24891J29808_1000380_pt1 | contig 30416 bp, 29 predicted proteins | sample FreactcultuFSWF8_FD_29808 | JGI IMG/M metagenome (IMG submission 29808) | reverse complement strand
AAGTAATACCGACGCTCTCTGGCGTCTTCTCTGCAAGGTACCTGCGCCCGTGACCGGGCGCGGGGCTTTGCCTCTCCCTCCTTGTGCGCTACAGAACCATGCAGCCCAACGACTCTCCCTCCCAAGCTTCGCCCTTGCTGACCTTGTCCGGCATCGGCAAGAGCTACGCCGCACCGGTGCTCGATGGCATTGACCTGGACCTGTGTCCGGGCCAGGTGCTGGCCCTGACCGGCGAAAACGGCGCCGGCAAGAGCACGCTCTCCAAGATCATCTGCGGCCTGGTCGACGCCAGCGCCGGCGGCATGACGCTGGATGGCCAGCCCTATCAACCGACATCGCGCACGCAGGCTGAAGGCCTGGGCATCCGCATGGTGATGCAGGAACTGAACCTGATCCCCACGCTGTCGATTGCCGAAAACCTGTTCCTGGAAAAACTGCCGCGCCGCTTCGGCTGGATCGACCGCAAGAAGCTGGCCGAGGCCGCTCGCGCCCAGATGGAAGTGGTCGGACTCGGTGAGCTGGACCCGTGGACGCCGGTCGGCGACCTCGGCCTGGGCCACCAGCAGATGGTCGAGATCGCCCGCAACCTGATCGGCAGCTGCCGCTGCCTGATCCTGGACGAACCCACGGCCATGCTGACCAACCGTGAGGTGGAATTGCTGTTCTCGCGCATCGAGCGCCTGCGCACCGAAGGTGTGGCCATCATCTACATCTCGCACCGGCTGGAAGAATTGAAGCGCATCGCCGACCGCATCGTCGTTCTGCGCGATGGCAAGCTGGTCTGCAATGACGACATCGGCCGTTATTCCACCGAGCAACTGGTGCAACTGATGGCCGGTGAGCTGACCAAGGTTGACCTGGATGCCGAACATCGCCACATCGGTGCTCCGGTGCTGCGCATTCGTAGCCTCGGGCGTGCTCCAGTCGTGCAGCCGGCCAGCCTGGCGCTGCATGCCGGTGAAGTGCTTGGCATTGCCGGCCTGATCGGCTCCGGCCGGACCGAACTCCTGCGCCTGATCTTTGGCGCAGACCGTGCCGATCAGGGCGAGATCTTCATAGGCGACAGCCAGCAGCCTGCGCGCATCCGCAGTCCCAAGGATGCGGTCAAGGCCGGTATCGCCATGGTCACCGAAGACCGCAAAGGGCAGGGCTTGCTGCTGCCGCAAGCCATCAGCGTCAATACCTCGCTGGCCAATCTGGGCAGCGTGAGCCGCGCTGGCATGCTCGATCACGCGGCCGAGAGCAGCGTGGCGCAGGACTATGTGAAGAAACTGCGCATCCGCAGCGGCAGCGTGGCGCAAGCCGCCGGCGAACTGTCGGGCGGCAACCAGCAGAAGGTGGTGATCGCCCGCTGGCTGTACCGCGATTGCCCCATCATGTTGTTCGATGAACCCACGCGCGGTATCGACATCGGCGCCAAGTCCGATATCTATCGCCTCTTTGCCGAACTGGCGGCGCAGGGCAAGGGCTTGCTGGTGGTCTCCAGCGACCTGCGCGAGCTGATGCAGATCTGTGACCGCATCGCCGTGATGAGCGCGGGCCGCATCGCCGATACGTTCAGCCGCGACGACTGGTCGCAGGAGCGCATCCTGGCGGCCGCCTTCAGCGGTTACGTGGGACGCCAGGAAGCCGCCGCAGCGGCGCACGTAGCCGGCAATACTGCCTGAGTGGCCGCACTCTTCGGCCCGACTATCAACTGCCAAGAATCAACGAGACAGATGCAAACTTCTTCCTCTACCCCCGCCGCCAGCCGGCAAGCGGCCTACCTGGCCGGTTTCAAGAACTACCTGGGCCTGATCGCGGCCTTGCTGGCCATGTGCGTGATGTTCGCCTTCCTGAGCGAGAACTTCCTCAGCGCGGCTACCTTCATCACGCTTTCCAATGACATCCCGCCGCTGGTGGTGATGTCGGTGGGCATGACCTTCATCCTCATCATCGGCGGCATCGACCTCTCGGTCGGCTCGGTGATGGCGCTGGCGGCCTCCATGCTGTCCATGGCCATGGTGCGCTGGGGCTGGCCGCTGTATACCGCAGCCCCGCTGGGCGTGGTGGTGGCGGCGCTGTGCGGCACGCTGACCGGCATGGTCTCGGTGCACTGGCGCATTCCTTCCTTCATCGTCTCGCTGGGTGTGCTGGAGATTGCTCGTGGCCTGGCTTACCAGGTCACCAACTCGCGCACCGAATACATCGGCAGCGCGGTGGACGTGATCAGCTCGCCGATTCTGTTCGGCATGTCGCCGGCCTTCCTGTCGGCCATCGCCATCGTGATCATCGCCCAACTGGTGCTGACCCGCACCGTGCTGGGCCGCTACTGGATCGGCATCGGTACCAATGAAGAAGCCGTGCGCCTGTCCGGCGTGAATCCCAATCCCAGCAAGATCCTGGCCTTCGCCCTGATGGGCGCGCTGGCCGGTATCGCGGCGCTGTTCCAGGTCTCGCGCCTGGAAGCGGCCGATCCCAATGGCGGCGTGGGCATGGAGCTGCAAGTCATCGCGGCGGTCGTCATCGGCGGCACCAGCCTGATGGGTGGCCGGGGNTCCATCGTCAGCACCTTCATCGGCGTATTGATCATCTCCGTGCTGGAAGCGGGTCTGGCCCAGGTTGGCGTGAGCGAGCCGATGAAGCGCATCATCACCGGCGCCGTCATCGTGGTCGCCGTGATCCTGGATACCTATCGCCGTCGCGGCCAACGCCACGCCCGCTGAGCGAATTCGCCATGGCCACCATCAAGGATGTCGCCAGGCTGGCCGGGGTGTCCTACACCACGGTCTCGCATGTGCTCAACCAGACGCGCCCGGTCAGCAGCGACGCGCGTGAGCGCGTGCTGGCCGCCGTCAAGGAACTGGACTACGTGCCCAGCGCACTGGCGCGGTCATTGCGCAGCAAGGTCACGGGCAGTATCGGCCTGATCATTCCCAACAACACCAACCCGTACTTTTCGGAGCTGGCACGTGGAATCGAAGACCACTGTTATGGTGCCGGCTACAGCGTCATCCTCTGCAATTCCGACGATGATCCCGACAAGCAGCGCGACTACCTGCAAGTCCTGCAGACCAAGCGCTGCGATGGCCTCATCATCGCCACTCTGAACCAGGCCGATCTCAATCCGGCGGGCAGGCTGGATATTCCGACGGTCCTGCTGGACCGTGCGCCCAAGGAACTGGACATCGATCTGGTCAGCACCGACAACGCGCTCGGCGGCAGCCTGGCGGCGCGCCATCTGCTGGACTTGCAGCGCCGCCACGTGGCCTGCATCGCCGGGCCGGATGGCCTGGAACTGTCGGACGAGCGCGTGCAGGGCTTCCGCCAGGCATTGCAGGCGGGTGGCCTGGCGCTGGCTGAGGGCGACCTGCTGCATGCCGACTTCAGCGGCATCGGCGGTTATCAGGCTGCGATGCAATTGCTGCAGGGACGAGCGCAGGGCGCACGGCCGGATGCCATCTTCTGCTGCAACGACATGATGGCCATTGGCGTGCTGCGCGCAGCCGATGAATTGCAGATCGAAGTGCCGGGAGAATTGTCGGTGGTGGGTTTCGACGATATCGAACTGGCGCAATTCGTTCATCCGCCCCTGACCACGGTGGCACAAAATACCCGCAAGCTGGGCAACCTGACGGCGCAGTTCCTGCTGGAGCGCATCGCCGACCCCGGCTTGCCGGCGCGCCGCGAGACAGTGGCCCCGCAACTCCAGTTGCGCGGCTCGACCGCCCCGCGCCGGAACCCGACCTGAACAAGAAACACTTCAACAGAGCACGAGAGAACACACATGATCGTCATCATCGGCAGCGTCAACATGGACCTGGTCCTGCGCGTCCCGCGCATGCCCTTGCCGGGCGAAACCCTGGCTGGCGACAAATTCATGACCATCCCCGGCGGCAAGGGTGCCAACCAGGCCGTGGCTTGCGCCCGCCTGGCCGCACCGGGCAGCTCGGTGGCCATGGTGGCCTGCGTGGGCGACGATGCCTTCGGCGGCCAGATGCGCCAGTCGATCACCGCCTGCGGCATTGATGACCGTTACATTGACGAAGTCGCGGGCGAAGCCACCGGCATCGCCTCCATCATGGTCGACGCCAATGCCCAGAACAGCATCGTCATCGCCGCCGGTGCCAATGGCCGCCTGGACGTGGAGCGCATCGAACGCGCGCGCCCCGTGATCGAACAGGCTTCCATCGTGCTGCTGCAACTGGAAGTGCCGATGGACACCGTCATCCACAGCATCGAACTGGCCCACGCCCTTGGCAAGACCGTGGTGCTCAATCCCGCACCGGCACAAGCCTTGCCCCGTGCACTGCTGCAAAAGATCGATTACCTGATCCTGAATGAAATCGAAGCCGCCATGCTGGCCGAGGAGCAATCCGAGGACATCCCGCTGCTGGCGCAGAAGCTGCACGATCTGGGCGCGCGCAACGTGGTGGTGACGCTGGGCGAGAAGGGCGTCTACGGCTCCTTCGCCGACGGCCAGCAGCGCCATCTGCCGGCGCGCAAGGTACAGGCGGTCGACACCACGGCGGCAGGCGACACTTTCATCGGCGGTTTCATCGGTGCCATTGCGCAGGGCCGCGATCAGTTCGACGCCATCGCCTATGCCCAGGCGGCGGCCGCCCTGAGCGTGACCCGCGTCGGTGCCCAGACCTCCATTCCCACGCGCGACGAAGTCGTGCTCTGATCGCTTATCTTTCTGATTGCCATGAAAAAGACTGCTCTGCTCAACGCTGCCATTTCCCAGGTCATCGCCACCATGGGGCATGGCGATACGCTGGTCATCGGGGACGTCGGTTTGCCAGCTCCCGCGGGTGTCCCCGTGATCGATCTGGCAGTGACCCGCGGCGTGCCGGACTTCATGACGGTACTCAAGACGGTGCTCACGGAATTGCAGGTGGAATTCCACGTCGTGGCCGATGAAATGCAGACCGTCAGCCCTGCCTTGGCTGCACAGATTGCGGCACTGGACCTGCCGCAAGCGCGTACCCTGTCGCATGAGGCCTTCAAGCAGGCTACCGCCGCTGCCAAGGCCTATATTCGCACCGGGGAATGCACCCCTTACGCCAATATCATCCTCGGCGCCGGCGTGGTGTTCTGAGCAAATGATTTACAAACAAACACATTTATACATCTAGTTGTGTGATGACTTTGCGACACTTGCTGAAATAGTGTCGCGCAACGGTTGTACGATGGGTTGCCTTGGCGCATCATGCGGGCTCCAGAATAAAAATACAGAGGAGCTTGTTTCCCTGTTCGATAACAAGAAGCTGGATCTTCGAGGACTGGAAGAGACAGACAATAAATGAACAGCATAGGGAACCAGCATGTTTGCATATTTCGGGAATCTCAAGGTCGGCGCACGCCTGGCGATCGTGTTTGCTTTCATCGTGGCCTTGCTGGCCGTGGTGAGCATCACCGCCTTCATCAAGATCAACAACATCAATCGTGCGATCGATCAGATCGTCAATGACCGCTACCTGAAGGTGCGCTGGGCATTCGACCTGCGTGACGGCGTCAACGAGCAGATCAAGTACCTGCGTGGCATGGCCATCGACATCGGCAATCCGGCCGCCAATGAAAAGCGCATCGGCCAGCTGGACGTTGCGGTCCGCGCCAGCAAGGAAGCCCTGGACAAGATCACCGCACGCCAGACCACTGCAGTAGGCCAGAAGAAGGCCAAGGCGCTGGATGATGCGCGCCAGCTCTTCGAGACCAGCCGGACCCAGTTCCTGGCGTTGATCCGGGCAGGCCAGGGCGATGCTGCCGACGAATTCGTCCTGCGCAAGATCACCGACAGCCAGAACGCCTATCTTTCCCTCGCCACCGCCTTCGCCGATTCCCAGGACAGCCAGCTGCGTGCCGAGGGTGCGCAGGCCGTCGCTGACGGTGCACTGGCGATCCAGGTCACCCTGGCTTGCTCGGCGGTCGCCGTGCTGGCCGCGATTCTGCTGGGGTATTTGATGGTACGTTCCATCGTCAAGCCCCTCAACGAGGCCGTCCGCGTGGCCGAGAACGTCGCTGCCGGTGACCTGACCACGCGCATCGAACCGCATTCCAAAGATGAGACGGGCCAGCTGATGGCGGCCCTGCGCAAGATGAACGACAACCTGGTCGACATCGTCTCCGGTGTGCGTCGCAGTACCGACTCGATTGCCACCGCCTCGGGAGAAATCGCCAGCGGCAACATGGACCTGTCGTCGCGCACCGAGCAGCAAGCCGGTTCGCTGGAAGAAACCGCATCGGCCATGGAAGAGATGACCTCCACCGTGCGCCAGAACGCTGACAATGCCCGCCAAGCCAACCAGCTGGCTGCCACGGCCTCCGAGGTGGCCTTGCAAGGCGGTGAAATCGTCGGCCGCGTGGTAACCACGATGGAAGAAATCAACCAGTCTTCGCGCAAGATCGTCGACATCATCGGTGTCATCGACGGCATCGCCTTCCAGACCAATATCCTCGCCCTGAACGCTGCCGTGGAAGCGGCGCGCGCGGGCGAGCAGGGCCGCGGCTTTGCGGTGGTGGCTTCTGAAGTGCGCTCGCTGGCGCAGCGTTCGGCGGCCGCAGCCAAGGAAATCAAGGGCCTTATCAGCGATTCCGTCGCCAAGGTGGAGGGCGGCAGCCTGCTGGTGGCCGAAGCCGGCCACACCATGGAACAGGTGGTCAGCAGCGTGCGCAGCGTTACCGACATCGTCGGCGAGATTTCGGCCGCCAGTGTCGAGCAGAGTACCGGGATCGAGGAAATCAACCGGGCAGTGGGCCAGATGGATGAAAGCACCCAGCAAAATGCTGCACTGGTCGAACAGGCCGCTGCAGCTGCGGGAGCCCTGCAGGACCAGGCCGCCAACCTGGCCACCGCGATCAGCATCTTCAAGCTGGCGCAAGGCCCGCAGGTGACCGTGGCAGCGCCTGCCAAGCCGGCAGCCCCCGTCCGGCCGCCGGTCCGGCCGCCAGTTCTGGCCCCGAAGGCAGCGGCCGTCCCGGTTCTCCGTGCGCCTGCCGTGGCGGTCCCGGCGTCCACAACCGCGAGCAAGTCCGCAGCGCGCGCTGACGAAGACCTCTGGGAAACCTTCTGAGCGGTTCCTGACGGTGCTGCCCTCCGCGCTGCCGCTACTCTGACAAGCAGGTGGCGCAGCCTCCTATAGCCTTGGCGCGTCCGCCAGCTGATACTGTTGCGTTTGCAGAACGCAGATCAGTCGATGGCCAGCGGCCAGGGAGGAAGGGGAAACATGCGAGAGGGCGGGGAGACGGCAATCACCATCATGATGAGGCGGGGTTTCAGGTTCCTGACCTGGGTGGCCCTGACGCTGGTCGCTTTGATGGCCACGCTCGCGCTGGCCGTTGCCCTGTTCGACTGGAACCTGGCCAAGCCCTGGATCACGCGCCAGCTCTCTGCTGTGCTGGCGCGCGAGATTCGCGTCGATGGCCCCATCACGCTGGGGTGGTCGCTGGCTCCTGCGCACAAGGACGGCAGCAGCCCCTGGCTGCCCCAACTGCATTTCACTGCGCGCGAACTGCACATCGGCAATCCCGACTGGGCCCGCAGTGCCGACCACCTGCTGCGCGCCCGCACGCTGGATCTGCACTTTTCTCCCTTGCTGCTGCTGCGCTGGCATTGGCACATTACCGACCTGCGCGTCGAAGGCCTGGACTTGGTCATGGAACGCGCCGATGAGCGCCGCAAGAGCTGGCGCTTTTCCGACCAGCCGCGTTCACGCTGGAGTTTCGACATTCATCAGATCGTCTTCGAGCGCGCGCTGATCCGTTATGTCGACCAGCCGCTGAACATGGATCTGCACTTCGATGTTCGACCACTGGTCAGTTCGGCCAACCAGGCTGCGGAGGTACGCCAGGCAGAAGGCGCTGCCAGTGTCGGCCCTGCCAATCCATCGGCCATGGTGTTGCAGGCCGCGATCACCGGGCGCTTTGGAGATGCCAGCATTCAGGGCAATCTGCGCGGCGGAGCCTTGCCCGATCTCCTCAATGAAGACAGTATTTATCCCTTGCAGGCCGAAGGTGAGGTTGGCGAAGTCCATACGGCGTTATCGGGCAAACTCATCAATCCCCATCAATTGACCCGTGCCGAACTGCAGTTGCAGCTCAGCGGCGACAGCCTCGACCGGCTTTACGCCGCCAGCGGTGTCCCGCTTCCCGCCACGCGGCCGTTCACGACCCAAGGTCAGCTCAGCATCACCCGCCTCGATACCGAGACCCGCGCCTGGGACTGGCACTATGCGCACTTCACCGGCAAGGTCGGTGACAGTGATTTCTCCGGCGATGCGCAGTACTACCGCGGACCACCCAAGAATCGCTTGCGCGTGACGGCGGAGGCCGGCCTGCTGCGCCTGTCCGACTACGTTCCCGATGCAGGGAAAAAATCCGGCGTGCATCCGGACAAGACCGCCACCCGCGTTCTTCCCGATCAGCCCGCCAAACCACAGCGCTGGGCCAAGCTGGATGCCGAGATCGCCTTGCATGCAAAACGCGTGCAGTTGCATCCGGACATCGCCCTGCAGGACGCCAGCACCACGCTGCGCCTGCAAGACCAGGTGCTGACCGCCGCGCCACTGCACTTTGCGCTGGCCGGTGGCAAGGGAGAAGGAGAGATCCGCCTGGACGGACGCCAGACCGATATCGGCGCGAAGCTGCAGCTGCAAGTGCAGGGTGTGCAGGTGCGTGAACTGTTCCCGCGACTGGCCCGCATCGATGCCAGCTTCGGCAAGGTCGATGGCCGCGCCACGCTGACTGGTAGCGGCAATTCGGTCGCGGCCATGCTGGCTCATGCCAACGGCGAGATCAAGGCGGACCTCAGCCAGGGCACCATCAGTCAATTCATTCTGGAAGCGGCCGGCCTGAACCTGGCCAATGCGGTGTTCGCCAAGCTGTATCGGGACCAGCAGGTCAAGCTGCTGTGTGGTGCCGCCGATGTCAGCATCAAGGATGGTTTGGCGCAGGTGCGCCATGGCATTCTCAATACCGAGGATGCCGCCATCGACATCAGCGGCCAGGTTGATCTGGCCAAGGAAACCCTCTCGCTGGACGTGGTCCCGCGCACCAAGCAGGTTCGCATCCTGTCGCTGCGTACGCCCTTGTATGTACGTGGCACGTTCGCAAAACCGGACATCGGTGCCAGCAAGGGTGCACTGGCCGCGCGGGCTGGTGCGGCGGCCGCATTGGCGCTGGTGGCACCGGTGGCCGCAGTGATTCCATTGATTACGCCGGGGCAGAAGATTCCCGACGACTGCGCGCCGCATGCCGCTGCGGCACCCTCATGATGGTATTGCGTTTCAGTCGGTGAATTCGAAGACGGCATCAAAATCGGGCAGGGCCACAATCAGCCGTTGCGCATCCTGCTGCAACGGCAGTCCGAGCGAGCGCGCGCCCGCGGCGACAATGGCACGGTCCGCCCCGAAGAAACGCAGCATGGCAAAGGCCGCCGGCCGCGAGGGAGCATGCTCGGCCAACGTGTCGAGACGTGACGCGAGGGCAGGAGCATCCAGGAACTCCAGCTGGAAGCCATCTTCCCACTGGCCCAGCCGTGCATAGGAAAGGCGGGTCGCCTGAGGATCGCGATCCACCACGACCATGCTGGCAACAGTGCGCGCACCATTGGCATGGGCCATCCACTGCGGACGCCAGACCAGTTCGGGCGTGAAGTGATGGCAGGCATAGACGCGTCCGGCGGCGAACTGGCCGGGAATCAGGCGGACCGTGGAGAAACGCGCATCGATGGCCACCCCATCCACTTCCACCGGCCGCGAGAAGTGCTGCACCGGTTGCACGGCCAGCCCCAGCGCCTGCCAGGCGTCGTGGCAGGCGGGAACGTCATCGACGGCATAGACCAGGCCATCGAGGCCGAGCGGACTGTCGAGGATTTCCTGGCGGACTTTTTCGCTCTCGCGGGGCTGGCCGATCAGCTCCAAGTAACCGCCTTCGAACATGACCAGATGGTTCGCCGAGCCCAACGTATGATGGCCGCGCGGTGTCAGTGTAAAACCCAGCGCTTGCAGTTGCGCGTGGGCGCGGTCGATCTCGTAGTGGGTATTGAGGACCACGTGATCCAGCCGGGCAGGAATATTTTGCGAGGACGGGAGCGTTTTGGAGGAAGCGGTAGTCATAAAAGCCAATCAACAAGAAAGAGCGCGCCAACCAGCAGCGGGCTGCCATTGTAAGGGCAGCCACATGGACTGTCATGGCGGGGGGATTTGTCCGGGAAACTGGCCGCAGGGTCAGGGATTCCATTACTATGCCGACAAGCTCTACCGTAACGACGCAAGCGTGGTGGCGGAGGACGCTCAATCAGAACAGTGCGACGAGGAAGGGCGTAATCTTGGATCAGCAAGCTGCAACGGCAATGGAAAGCAATTCTCCTTTGAGCAGAGCGTATCGGCACGCCTTGCTGGAAGCGATCGATGACGGTTTCTGCATCATCGAATTCATCGATGGTCCGCATGGACCGCTCAGTGACTACGTCCACATCGAAGCCAATTCGGGCTATTACCGGCATACCGGCATCGAGGGCATTGTCGGCAAACGCCTGCGCGAGATCGAGCCGGACAATGCCCAGGTCTGGCTGGATGTCTATGGCCAGGTCCTGCTGACCGGCCAGCCGCTGCGTTTCGAACAGGAATTCCAGGCCGTGGGCCGGCACATCGAAGTCTCGGCCACGCGCGTCGGGCCGGTGGAGATGCGGCAGGTCTCGGTGCTGTTCCGCGACATTACCGTACGCCGCCGTACCGAAGCCGCTCTGCGCGAGAACGTCCAGCGCGTGCAGCTGGCCATGGAGGCCGGGGCCATCATCGGTACCTGGATCTGGGACATCCCCTCCGACCGGTTCAGCGTGGATGACGGTTTTGCGGCCGCCTTCGGCGTTCCCCCTGAGAAGGGCCTGGCTGGCCTGAAGCTGGAAGACCTCATGCAGTCAGTGCATCCGGACGACCGTGATCTGCTTTCCACCCGCATCCGCGAAGCCCTGGCGCGTGGTGGTGCCTATGCTCACCAATACCGCACGCGCCGCCGCGACGGCCGCTACTACTGGCTGGAAGCCAATGGCCGCGTGGAGTTGACCTCGGACGGCCATGCCAGCACCTTCCCCGGTGTGCTGATCGACATCGAAGGGCGGCGCGCCGTCGAAGCCGAACGCGATCGCGCACTGGCTGCGCTGCGCGCCCTCAACGACACGCTGGAACAACGCGTGCAGGAACGCACCACTGCCTTGCTGGAAGCCGAGGAGGCCTTGCGCCAGGCGCAGAAGATGGAAGCCGTGGGCCAGCTCACCGGCGGCCTGGCACATGACTTCAACAACATCCTGGCCGGCATCAGCGGCAGCCTGGAACTGATGAAAGTGCGGCTGGCCCAGGGCCGCATCTCGGACATCGAGCGCCACCTCAATGGCGCGCAATCTGCCGTCAAGCGTGCGGCTTCATTGACGCAGCGGCTGCTGGCCTTCTCGCGCCGGCAGACGCTGGATCCGAAATCGGCCGACCTGAACCGCATCGTGGCCGACATGCACGAACTGATCGGCCGCAGCGTGGGCCCGGCGATCACGGTGGAAACCATCGCGGCAGGTGGCTTGTGGAACACCTTCGTGGACGTCGGCCAGCTGGAAAACGCCTTGCTCAATCTCTGCATCAATGCGCGCGATGCCATGCCGCACGGCGGGCGGCTGACCATTGAAACCGCCAACCGCTGGCTGGACGACATTGCCGCCATGCAGCGCGGTGTGCCGCCGGGCCAGTACGTGTCGCTGTGCGTGAGCGATACCGGCACCGGCATGTCGCCGGATGTGGTGGCGCGCGCCTTTGATCCTTTCTTCACCACCAAGCCGACCGGGCAGGGCACGGGACTGGGGCTGTCCATGGTGTATGGTTTTGCCGGCCAGTCAGGCGGTGCGGTGCGCATTTATTCAGAACTGGGTCAGGGCGCGACGCTCTGCATCTACCTGCCGCGCCACCTGGGCGAAGCCGGTGAAGAGGATCTGCCGTTGCCGGACGACGGTTCTGCGGCAGCAGCGCCTGGCAGCAAGACCATTCTGGTGGTCGATGACGAACCGCTGGTGCGCATGGTGACGGTGGAGGTCCTGAGCGATCTGGGCTACAGCGTGCTGGAGGCGGAAGATGGTCCCTCGGCCTTGCGCGTCTTGGCCGCCTATCCCGAGCTGGATTTGCTGGTCACCGACGTCGGGCTTCCCAATGGCATGAACGGCCGCCAGCTGGCCGATGCCATCCGAGCACCGCGGCCCGAATTGCCGGTGCTGTTCGTGACCGGCTATGCCGAGAATGCGGTGCTCAATCATGGTCATCTTGAACGCGGGATGCAGGTCTTGACCAAGCCGTTTGCGGCCGATGTCCTGGCGCGCAGGGTCAGGGAGCTGGTGGGGGAGGAGAGTTCGGATCGCAGCGGGTGATACGGCAGCGGGGCTGCCTCCGGCGGCCGGGGCCGGGTGCCCGAGTGGTTCGTCGTGTTTTCAGATCCCTATGTGCTCGCTCCGCCACCACCGCTGAGGACGGCCCATCCCTCGCGCAGGTGGTCGGGGAATTGCGGCAAGTGTTGATCGGACCTGGGCGGCCTCACGACACTAATGCGCCTTGCCGCTGCACTCTGCGGCATCCCATCTGCATTTCGTCGCATCCCGCTATCGTCCTGCCAGCAGCCTCAGCAGAATCGCTCCACCGATTCGCTGAAAGCCTGCCATGTCCCTCACACCTCTCATCGCACTCCATTTGAGCGTCGCACTCGCTGCGGTCGTCATTGGACCCTTCGCCTTCTGGGCCCGGCTCGGCCGCACGGTGCGGCCACGATGGCACCGCGCCCTGGGCTATGCCTGGTTCAGCTGCATGGCCGTTACCGTGCTTTCGGCGCTCTTCATCCGTTCGCATGACCTGCCCAACATCGCGGGCTATACGCCGCTGCATCTGCTGGTGCCAGCTACGGCCTTCCTGCTCTACCGCGGACTCTTGGCGGTGATGCGTGGTGATATCGCGCTGCATCGGCGCACCATGCAGCGGGTCTACATCGGTGCTTGCCTGGTGGCGGGGGCCTTCACCTTGCTGCCGTCACGCTATCTCGGCCAGCTGATTTGGGGGCAATGGCTGGGTTGGCTCTGATCGCTAGACGGCAGCACCGAAGAAAGACCCGATCGCCGCCGTACACCCCATCGCCAGCGAGCTCCACAAACTCACCCGCAAGGCTCCCTTCCACAAGTTGGCACCACCGGTTTTGGCTGCGACCGCACCCAGTACCGCCAGCGACAGCAGGGCGGCGATCACGATGGCCGGCAACAGGCTGGCGGCCGGTGCCAGCAGCACCACCGCCAGCGGCAAGGCTGCGCCGACGGCAAAGCTCAGGGCCGAGACGATCGCTGCCTGGACCGGCCGCGCTGCCGTAGTTTCGGAAATGCCGAGCTCATCGCGCGCATGCGCATCGAGGGCATCGTGGGCCATCAATTGGGTGGCGACCTGATGCGCGGTCTCCTGATTCAGTCCCCGGCGCATGTAGATGCCCATCAATTCGCGATGTTCGCCTTCCGGATCCGTGGCCAGTTCTTCGCGCTCCTGGCTCAGGGCGGCGTGTTCACTGTCCGCCTGTGAGTGCACGGAGACATATTCGCCGGTCGCCATCGACATGGCGCCCGCGACCAGTCCGGCGACGCCGGTCAGCAGCACGTTCTCATGCGTGGCATTGGCCGCCACCACGCCCACCAGCAGGCTGGCAGTGGAGACGATGCCGTCGTTGGCACCCAGGACGGCGGCGCGCAGCCAGGAGATGGCGTCGACCTTGTGATGTTCGAGATGGAATTTGGCCATGACACTTCTGTTCATATACAGGGTTGCGGAATGGCGCAGATTCTAGGGCTGTGCTGCGGCAAAGGCCACGACAATTAGCGAAAATGAGGGCAATTCGTATTTGATGGCGAACTGATGGCGCAGCTTGACCGCCGTTTGTCCCACGAGGATGACAGGCTTTCGGACGGCCATTTCCAGGCAGGCGCTGATGCCGTTGCCCGGCTCCGCTTGCTACGGTGAACGCTTGCGGATGAGTCTTCATTCTGAATTTTGAACGATCCGTCCGCAGACCCCATTACATCCATGCATCAAGGGAGATCTCATCATGGCTGATCGCAAGCCCAAAGCCGCCATCGCCATCGTGGCCGGCATCCTCATCCTGGCACTGATCGGCGGCCTCGCGCTGCTGGGTCTGTTCCAGTCCTCCGGACACAGCTGACCCTGCTCACACCGCGTTGAGCGGGATCTTCAGATAACGCACACCATTGCCTTCCGCTGGCGGCATCTGTCCGGCGCGCATGTTGACCTGTACCGAAGGCAGCAGCAGCACCGGCATGTCCAGCGTGGCATCACGCGCGCTGCGCATGGCCACGAATGCCTCTTCACTGATCCCTTCGCGAACGTGAATGTTGTGCTGGCGCTCTTCAGCCACGGTGGTCTCGAAGCGCAGTTCGCGGCCCCCCGGCTGGTAATCGTGGCACATGAAGAGGCGTGTCTGCGGCGGCAGCGACAGTACCGCATTGATTGAACGGAACAGCTGTCGCGCATCTCCGCCCGGAAAGTCACAACGCGCCGTCCCATAGTCGGGCATGAACAGCGTGTCGCCGACGAAGGCTGCGCTCTGTCCGTCTTCTTCCACTACATAGGTGACACAAGCCGGCGTATGGCCAGGCGTGTGCATCACGCGCGCCTGCAGCTGGCCGATCCGGAAGGTTTCGCCATCGGTGAAGAGGTGATCGAACTGGCTGCCGTCGTGCTCGAATTCGGTGCCGGCGTTGAAGAGCTTGCCAAAGACCTGCTGCACCTGGCGGATGTGTTCGCCGATGGCGATGCGGCCACCCAGCTTCTGCTTCAGGTAGGGCGCGGCGGAGAGATGGTCGGCATGCGCGTGCGTTTCCAGAATCCATTGCACCGTCGCACCGAGTGCCTGCACACGGGCGATCAGATGATCGGCGCTGCGGGTGGAGGTGCGGCCGGACTTGGGGTCGTAGTCCAGCACGCTGTCCACCAGCGCACAGTGCAAGGTGGCGCGGTCCAGCACGAGGTAGCTGACAGTGCTGGTGATGGTGTCGAAATGACCTTCGATATGCAGATTGTCCATGGGTGATCCTGGTGTTTTTTCTTCACATTCAAACGGGCAGATTACGGCAAGAGGCCCCCTGTAAGGACACCCTGTGTGCAGCAACATTCATTTCGCCCAAAACCGCTCGCTCCAGCGGAACAGCAGCATGCCGGCCAGCATGGCCAGCACGAAGGCCAGGCCCTTGCCCGATGCCATGCCTAGCAAGACCAATGCCGGTCCCGGACAGATGCCGGCGATGCCCCAGCCGACACCGAAGAGCAGGCTGCCCAGCACCAGCCGGCGGTCGATGGTGCGCGCCGTGGGCAATTGCATCGGTTCGCCCAGCAGTGTCCACTGACGCTTGCGTGCCAGCGTAAAGGCCGGCAGCCCGATGGCGATGGCCCCGCCCATTACCAGGGCCAGCGATGGATCCCACTGGCCAGCCAGATCCAGAAAACCCAATACCTTGGCCGGATCGGCCATGCCCGAGACGATCAGGCCGAGGCCGAACAGCAAGCCGGCGGCCAGCGCGGCGAGGTTGCGCAGGAGCCTCATGACAGCACTCCTTGCAGCCCCAGCACGTGGCGCAGCAGATAGACACTCAGGAATCCGGCCGCCATGAAGCACGCCGTCGCCACCGCCGAGCGTGGCGACAGGCGCGACAAGCCGCAGACGCCGTGACCACTGGTGCAACCGGCACCGTAACGGGTCCCCACGCCGACCAGCAGGCCTGCGAGTACGATGGCCCCATAGCCGGCATCGATGCGCGGCGCGGGCAGGGCGCTTGCCAGTGACACCAGCAGCGGCGCGAGAAGCAAGCCGAGAACGAAGAGGGCGCGCCAGGCGCGATCAGATGCCGAGGGCGGCAGCAGCCCGGCGACGATGCCGCTGATGCCGGCAATGCGACCATTGCAGAGCACCAGCACGCTGGCGGCCGCTCCGATCAGCAGGCCACCGGCCAGCGAGGCGACGGGGGTGAAGGCATTCCAGGCAATGTCCATGCTCATTCCTTGGGGCAATAAAGTTGGTACATCAGTCCCAGCATCTCAAGCAGCTTGGGATCGGCGACACGGTAGTACACCCGCTTGCCCTCGCGCCGCGTACTGACCACCCCTTCGTTGCGCAGCACGCCAAGTTGCTGGGACAGTGTGGGCTGGCGGATATCGAGTGTTTCCTCCAGCTCGCTGACGCACATTTCAGCCTGCGATAGCTGGCACATCAGCAACAGCCGGTCTTCATTGGCGAGTACCTTCAACGCGGCCACCGCCTGGCCGGCGGCGCGGCGCATCTGATCGGCTTGTAGCGAGCTGGGGCTGGTCATGGTGAACACTATTCAATTTAATAATATATTAATTCATATAATAAATGCGCGCCATGAAGATGGCAAGGCTTTCTGAACCGGAAGCGAAGCAAGAGGAGGGTGTGAAACGATGGGTGATTCGCTGAAGCAGCTGTGGCAAGCGCGCTGCGCTGCTCAGTGGGAGGCGTGCAGCAGGTCGATCAGGTGGCGGCTGGCCTGTTTGGCGGCCGCCATCGCCTCTTCAGCGAACGCAAACGGGGCATCTTCGCCACAGAATTGCAGTTCGCCATTGATGTAGAGATCCCAGGTCCAGCCGGTGCCGGCGTCGCCCGGACACTTGAGCTCTATCCTGACCAGCTCGTCGCGATACCTGAAAAGTGCCTTCCTCATCGTGCCCGCCGGGTTTCTTGTCGTGAAGCAGCAAGCTCGACAACACTTGCCCCCTGAGTTGCCCAAGTGTACGCCATTACCACGTTGGCAATATTGGCATTAGCGTACATATATTTGCGCAAATCTTCTTGCATTCTACCAAGGAGTAGCATTTATTTCTGACCGGTAACCAGCGTGCGGCTGAAACAATCTTCCTCGAAGATCAAGAGGGGACGGGACCGCCCGCCAGCAGCCGGTCCAGCAGTTCATCGTAGTGATGATGCGGCGTGGTGATGGCATAGAAGCTTTCCACCAGCTCGCTGGTCTGGCCGGCCACGACCAGGGCACCATTGCGCAGTTCGTCCTGCACCACCACTTCCGGCAGTACGGTGAGCCAGCCGCTGTCGCGGGCGATCAGGCGCAGCATGGCCATGTCGTCCACCTCGGCACGCATGCGCGGGCGCACGTCATTGGAGATGCACAGCGCGTCGAATTGCATGCGCAGGGCGTGACGCGGGCCGGGCAGGGCCATGTCGACGCCTTCCAGGTCTTGCGGAATGCGCAGGCTGCGTGCCTCCCAGCGGTGCGCCGGACCCACCACCGAGACCGCCTGGCTGCCCAGGAAGCGGCAGTGCAGGGGCCGATCCGGGTCGGAGGGCACGGTCTCATTGGCCAGCACCACATCAAGCTGATGCTGCATCAGCCGCTCCAGCAGCCCTTCCAGCAAGCCCGACTCCAGCGTCAGGGAGACCGAGGGGTCAGAGAGCATGGGACGGATCCAGTTTTCCTGATAGTTACGCGACAGTGTGGCCACGCTGCCCACCCGCAGGCGCGTCACCCCGGCCGAGCGGCCCTCCAGCCGGCCCAGCAGCTCCTGGCTCAGACCAAAGATATTGTCGGCATAGGTGAACACCAATTGCCCGGTGTCGGTCAACGTCAGGCGGCGGCCTTCACGGATGAAGAGATCTTCTTCCAGCTGCTTTTCGAGCTGGCGGATCTGCGCGGACACGGCGGATTGCGAGGTGTGCAGCTCTTCCGCCGCCCGTGTCAGATGGCCGAGCTTGGCCACCCGCCAGAAATAACGCAAATGATGAAAGTTAAGCTGTTCTAAGCGCATCGTTCGTTTTTATGAATGGATTTGTTCTGATAAATGTAATTTACAGAACGATCGATGGCAAGCATCATGATGCCATTCCAATGCATGAGGTTCTTGTCATGACGACCATCCCCCTGATTTCCTGCAGCGCCTGGGCACCGCCCGCGCTGACGATGGCCGCCGCCCTGGCGCTGTGTCTGTCCCGGCTGGCACCGCCGCGCGTCTGGACGCTGTTCCAGTCGCTCTCCCTGTTGGCTTTGCTGCTGACCTTGTTCAACCTGGTGATCGCCCGCGACAGCGCCCCGTGGCCGGGCGTGCTGCATCCGTCCACGCTGGGCCTGGTGCTGGCCCTGCTGGTACAGGGACTGGGCACCGTCATCGGCAGTTTTTCGGCACGCTACCTGCAGGGTGAAGCCGGCCAGCGCCAGTATGCCGCGGCGCTCGCGCTGGTACTGACTGCCGTCCACCTGCTGTTGCTGGCCGATCACTGGGTGGTGCTGATCGCCGCCTGGGCCGTCGTGGGCCTGGCCCTGCAACGCCTGCTGTGCTTCTATCCGGAACGTCCCTTTGCCCGTCTGGCTTCGTACAAGAAAAGCATCGCCGACCGCATCGCCGACTGCCTGCTGATCGCGGCGGCCGCACTGGCCTGGACGACCGTGGGCAGCGGCTCCTTCTCGGACCTGTGGGCCTACCTGAGCCAGCACGGCATGAGCACCAGCCTGCAGGTCAGCGCACTGTGTCTGACGCTGGCGGTGATCCTGCGTACTGCGCTGCTGCCGGTGCACGGCTGGCTGATTCAGGTGATGGAAGCGCCGACCCCGGTCTCGGCGCTGCTGCATGCCGGCGTGGTGAATCTGGGCGGCTTCGTGCTGGTGCGGTTTGCTCCTTTGCTGGAGCAGGCCGTCGCGGCGCGCGCCGTGCTGCTCATCGTCAGCGCCGGTACCGTGCTGCTGGCCGGGCTGGTGATGCTGACCCGCATCAGCATCAAGGTCAAACTGGCCTGGTCGACCGTGGCGCAGATGGGCTTCATGCTGCTGGAGTGCGCCGCCGGACTGTACCTGTTCGCCGCGCTGCACCTGATCGGCCACTCGCTGTACAAGGCACACGCCTTCCTGTCGGCCTCCTCGGTGGTGCGGGAGACCCGCCTGTCGGCCTTGCACAGCCCGGCGCTGCCGTCGGCCTGGAGCGTGATCCTCGCCCCGATGGTCAGCATCGCCCTGGTGCTGGGCCTGCACAGCCTGAGCCCGCATGCGGCCTGGCCATGGTGGTGGAGCGGCATCCTCGGGCTGGCCTGGGCACCGCTGCTGTGGCGCTCCACGGCCAAGGGCAGTGGCGGCCTGCGCGGCTGGCTGCTGGGCCTGCTGGGTGCGGCCGGCCTGACCCTCGCGGCCCTGGTGGCCCACCCGCTGCCGCTGCACGTCAACGATTACCCGCGTGCCGTGTTCGGCGTGACGGCCTTGCTGGCGATGCTGGCCCTGTATGTCTGCATGGGCTTGCTGCAACTGGCACCGCAGTCCATGGCCGCCTGGCGACGCCGCAGCTACGCCGGCTTCTACCTCGATGAAGCCTATACCCGCCTGGCGCTGCAGTTGTGGCCCTCGAACTGGGCTCCCAGTGCCCGCCGGGCCGCTGCCGAACAACAAGTGAACAATCTCGCCGCCGATGGCCGTAGCCAGGGCTGAGCCCGCCTCACCGGAGAAACAGCATGAACGTATTAGCCCAAGATAGCCAAGGACCAGCCGCCGCGCCGATCGCTGCGTGGAGCGCCGAGCTGGAGCAGCAATTGCAGCAAGCCTGCCAGGACGCCTGCGGTGCCATCGCCCCGGCCTGGCCACTGGATCGTGCCATCGCCGTCAATCCGCACTGGTCGCGGGTCGGCATGCCGCTGCGCCAGGCGGCTGCGCGCATGGCCCTGCTGGGCGGCATCCAGGTCTTTCCGCCCAAGGAACAGCTGCAGCAGGCCTGGGACCAGGGCCGGGTGACCAAAGCAGATCTGGAATACGCCCTGGCACACTCGATCGAGGCCCAGGAACGCGGTTTCGACGTTGCCCACTGTCTGTCGGTACTGGCCGCCACCGGCCCGGCGCCAAGGCTGCCGCTGCTGATCGACGTGCTGGACAACGATCCCCAGCGCCACACCCGGCTCTCCTGGCGGCAGGCCATCACGCACCAGGTCAGCCAGACCTGTGCCGCCTACTTCGACCAGCACCAGGCCGACTGGCAGCCTGAACGCGGCATGGGCCTGTATGCCTTCTGGCGCGAGACGCTGGAACACGACCACGGCATCGGCCTGCTGATGGGCCTGCCGCACATCGCCGATGGCGTCCGGGCGCTGCCGGCCTGCGCGCGGGAGGCCGAACGCTGGGTGATGCGGCGCATGGACCTGCCGCCCGAGGTCTGGGCCGACTATCTTGAATCGGTCCTGCTGACCGTCAATGGCTGGGCCTCGTGGTGTGCCTATCTAGGCTGGGAGGCCAAACTCGCAGGCGGCAGTGATGAACACCTGCGTGAATTGCTGGCCATCCGCATGGCCTGGGGTGCCTTGCTGCTGGAGTGCAAGGATGACGAAGCCGCCAGCCATGCATTCCACACGGTGCAGCAGGCCTGGGCGCGCTCGCAGGAGCGTCTGGAACAAGTCCGTCAGGACCTGCTGGTCGATGAACTCTGGCAGGTCGCGCTGGAGGCCGGCTACCAGCGCAAGCTGGCGGCAGCCTTGCTGCAACAGTCGGCCAATGCAGCGCCGCAGGTCGAGGTGCAGGCCGCATTCTGCATCGATGTACGCAGCGAACCGCTGCGGCGGGCGCTGGAAGCGGTCCATCCCGGCATGCAGACGATGGGCTTCGCGGGCTTCTTCGGCCTGCCGGTGGCCTACACGCCGCTGGCCACCGAGGCCAGCCGTCCGCAGTTACCGGGCTTGCTGGCACCGGCCTATCAGGTGCAGGACGTGGTGGCACCTGCTGGAGCGGCCACCGGTGACGGCGTACTGGCCGGTGCCGTGGCACGGGCGCGGCGCAAGTCGCTGGCCCTCAAGGAACAGTGGCAGGGCAATACGCGCTGGCCGGGGTCGGCGTTTTCCTTCGTCGAGGTGGCGGGCGTGACGGCGCTGGGCGGCCTCTGGAAATGGCTGCAGCCGGGCCAGGCCGAACGTGCGCGCGATGACCTTGCCGGGTTGCCGTCGCGTTATCGCGAAGTGTGCCGGCCGCAACTGGTCGGCGTCGCGCTGGAAGACAAGGTGGCACTGGCCGCCCGCGTGCTGCACGCCATGGGCCTGGATCGCCAGGTGGCCCCGCTGGTACTGCTGGCCGGTCATGGCAGCCAGTCCGCCAACAACGCGCATGCGGCAGCACTGGACTGTGGCGCCTGCTGCGGCCAGACCGGCGAAGTCAACGCGCGCACGCTGGCCCAGTTGCTCAACGAACAGGAGGTGCGCCGCGGCCTGCTGGACCGGCAGATCTTCATCCCCGAAGACAGCCACTTCCTGGCCGTCCTGCACAACACCACGACCGACGAAATCGAAGCCTTCGATCTCGACCTGATGCCGGCAGCGGCACGCGCGCGCTGGCAAGCCCTGCAGCCGGTGCTGGCCGAGGCCGGTGACCGTGTCCGCCGCGAGCGTGCGTTGCGCCTGGGGATGGAGCCAGCCCAGGCCGCGCCGGCCTTGCTGAAGCAACTGCGCCGCCGCGCCAACGACGGTGCAGAGACGCGTCCTGAATGGGGCCTGACCGGCAATGCCGCCTTCCTGATCGCCCCGCGTTCACGCAGCCGTGGACTGGACCTGGGTGGCCGCTGCTTCCTGCACGACTACGAGGCCAGCGAGGATCGGGACGGCAGCGTGCTGGAACTGCTGATGACCGCGCCCATGCTGGTGACGCACTGGATCAACTGGCAATATCACGCCTCCACCAGCGATCCGCAGCGCCTGGGCAGCGGCAACAAGCTCTTGCACAACGTGGTCGGGGGCACCATCGGTGTGTTCGAAGGCAATGGCGGCGATCTGCGCATCGGCCTGTCGCGCCAGTCGCTACATGATGGCCAGCAGTGGGTGCATGAACCGCTGCGCCTGACCGTCGTGATCGATGCGCCGGCCGAGGCCATCGATGCCGTGGTCGCCCGCCACGCCATCGTGCGTCAGCTGCTGGAACATGGCTGGCTGCACCTGTGGCGTTTCGGAGAGGCAGGCCTGGAGCAGTGGCGGCGCGAGGGATGGAAGTCAATCGGCTTGTGAAACTTCTGGTATCGTTGGCAAGATGCGGTAGCATAGATGCCGTTTTGCAACTAATGATTTACCGGAGAAAGCATGATCCCCCTCATTCCAGACTCCAATGCCAGCCCGGGAGAGGACGCCGCGCGTCGCTCCTGCGAGGGCTGCTCGGACGACGGTAAGCTGGACATCGAGTTTGAATATGCCTATCAGCCCATCGTGCGCCTGTCCACGCGCGCGGTGTACGCCTATGAAGCATTGGTGCGCGGGCCGCAGGGCGAGCCCGCGTACACGGTGCTGGAGCAGGTCAACGACAGCAACCGCTATCGTTTCGACCAGGCTTGCCGTACCAAGGCGGTAGAGGGCGCGGCGCGGCTGGGCATGACCCAGTTCCTGTCGATCAATTTCCTGCCCAATGCGGTGTATCGCCCGGAGGTCTGCATCCAGAGCACCTTCAAGGCCGCGCGCAAGTATGACTTCCCGATCGAACGCATCATCTTCGAGGTGACCGAAGGGGAACGGGTGGACGACCGCCCGCACCTGGTGAACATCTTCCGGGAATACAGCCGTTTCGGTTTTCGTACCGCCATCGATGACTTCGGCGCCGGCTATGCGGGCCTGAACCTGCTGGCCGAATACCAGCCCGATCTGATCAAGATCGACATGGACCTGGTCCGCAACATCGACACCGACAAGCCGCGCCAGGCCATCGTGGCCGGCATCGCCGCCATCTGCAAGGAACTGGATATCGAGATCCTGGCCGAGGGCGTGGAGACCCGTGCCGAACGCGATCACCTGGCGGCGCTGGGGATCGACCTGATGCAGGGGTACTGGTTTGCCAAGCCAGCTTTCCAGACTTTGGCCATCGTGCCGACCCAGGCCTGGGACTGATCAGGTCGGAAAGAAGCAGCAAACAAGAAAGTAAAGCGGCATCCGGAGATGCCGCTTTTTTTGAGTCCTGCCAGCCCTTATTCGGGGAAGCGCACCAGCCGCTTGGCCTCCTTCGGTGCCTGGTATTGCGCCGCGTTCATCTGCATGGCCAGCAGCGTGTAATAGGCATTGATGCCGGTCAGATCGACCACGCCCTTCTTGCCGAAACGCTTTTCGGCGCGGGCGAAGGTCGGATCGGAGACGCGCTTGTTGCGATGCAGTTCGAGCGAGAAGTCATAGACGATCTGCTCGTCCTCGCTCAGGCCCTCGGGACGGCGGCCGTCGGCGATGGCCGCCGCCACTTCCGGCTTGATGCCAGCTTTGATGGCGATGGGATAGTGTACGTACCACTCGTAATCCTGGGTCCATTCACGGGCCGTGATGAGGATCACCAGTTCGCTCAGGGTATTGCCGATGGCCGAGTTGTAGCGCAGGTAGTCGCCCATCGAGCGCGCCTGCGTCATCACTTGCGGGCTGTGCATCAGCGGTTCGAAGGGGCCGAACACCGGCACCTTGCGGGCGGCCAGGAATTCATCGGCGGCTTTTTTCTGTTCCGGCGTGTATTGATCGGGCGGGATCACCGGCAGGCGATCCGCAGCCTGGGCCACGGCGGCCGAGAGCAAGGTCGAGGCAAGGGCAATGCGCAGGAATCGTTTCATGAAGGTCTCTGTCTCTGGATGTTGGTCTGGTTATGGTGCCGACGCTGGCCTTGGCGGGCCACCGGGATGGCGGCTCTAGGATAGGGGAGCTTCAGCGGATTGTGTTGCTGAGTCTTCACTTTCGCCTGAGCCCATGTGAATGTCATGCAACATCGGCACGTCCTTGCCGATTTCGCTCCCGTCCGGAGGTGCTGCTGCGCGGCGTCATGGTGCCGGGACCCGTGCGCGGCTACAATCTCTCCCCACAGAACAAGCAACGAGACCTTACCGATGAAAACCTACGCCGTGCTCCCGTGGCTGGCCGTGATGCTGGCGCTTGGCGGTTGCGCCACCGAGGCCTATCGCGCCACCGAGAGCCAGTGCGCCCCGGCCGCCTATGCCCAGTACCCGATCATCCAGCAGACGCGGATGGAAATGCGCACCCGCACCATCCAGGTGCCGACCGGACAGACGCGCTGCAGCTCGGTGGTCAACGGCAACCGGACCGATACGGTCTGCCAGGACATCCTGCGTACCGAGTATCAGCAATATCCCGTCTACGTGACGGTCGACATCAATGAATATGGGCGCAACCAGGTGATCGCCGCTTGCGCTCGTGCGCAATGCGTCAGAACGCACGGCAATCCGGACTGCGAGTAGTCCGGCCAGACGGGATCGTGGTGGTTTATGGTTCGGCCTGATCGGGCGTGCCGAGAGCCGCAGTCTGCTGCGGCAGCAGACGCTCCAGCATGGCGCGGTGGTAGGGATCCTGGGATTCCACATAGCGTGCTGCCGAATGAATGTTTTTCCATCCCACGTATTCCATCAGGGCGCGCATCTCCCAGCCATTGGCGCTGGCCCAGCTGGCAAAGCCGCGCCGCAGCGAGTGCGAGCTGTAGAGATGTGCATCATCAATCCCTGCCGATTTCAGGATCCGTCGCAGCAAGGGGATGATGCTGGCCGCATTGACCGCTTCTTCGCTGATGCGGCCCCAGCGATCGATGCCGCGCAGTACCGGTCCGCTGCTCAGGCCGCTCACCGCCAGCCAGTCGAGATAAGCCGCCACCGGGCACAACCGTGACAGCGCCGGCGTCTTGTAGGTGCTGCCTTTGAGGCTGCGGTCGGTCTTGGTGCGAGGCAGGTGGATGCGCATGCCTTCGCCCGCCACCGCCTCGATGCGTTCGATATCCAGCCGCGCCAGTTCGTCGCTGCGAAATCCCCGCCAGAATCCGATCAGCAACAATGCCTTGTCGCGCGTATGCCGCAGCAGGTCGGCAAAGCGCGCCTGCTGGCGTGCCAGTTCCCGTTCGCGCTCCAGATGGGCGATGGTCTGCTCCAGCGCCTCCAGCTGCAGCGGTTTGGCGCGTTTTTCCTGGGCAGGATGCAGTTCCAGGATGCCGCGCAGCATCTTGCGCACGACCGGAGCCTTGGTCGGGTCCGGGAATCCCTGGTCCACATGCCACTGGCCCAGCGCGGAGATGCGCTGCTTGAGCGTGTTGTGGGCCAGCTTGCCGGCGTGCTCAGCCAGATAGCGCACCAGGCTGTCCGCCGTGGCTGGCAGAAAACCACCCCATTCCACTTCGAAATGCTTCACGCCCGCACGATAGCTGCGGCGAGTGTTGTCACGCGTGGCGGCGTGCAGATAGTCATCGACATTCAACGGTGCTGGTGCGGCTGGCATGAGCTCATTACAGATGGGTGTGGGCAGATTCGGAGGATTTTACGCGATCAGATTCGATAATCATCCAATATCCGGTGTTAATTATTTTCGAAATCTGCATAAATACTCTTCAATATTAGTATGTAATTACGTATTATGTAATACATCATCAAATAACGAATTTGGACCATGGCACGTACCGGCCTCTACAAATCGGAAGTGAAGAAAGCGCGCGATTCCTTGCTGGCATTGGGCCGGCATCCGTCGGTAGACGCCGTTCGGGTGGAGCTGGGCAATACCGGCTCCAAGACTACAATCCACAAATACCTGAAGGAATTGGAAGAAGAGGAGGGCGGCCAAGGCCAGCCGCGCAGCATCAGCGAGGCGCTGCAGGACCTGGTGGAGCGGCTCGCCGTGCGGTTGCAGGAGGAGGCCCGGGCTGAGGTCAAGGCAGTGCGTGCCGAAACGGAGACGGTAACGGCTCGATTGGCGCAGGAATTGGCATTGCTGAAGGCCGCCCATGGCGAGCAGGGCCTGCGTCTGGATCAGACGCAAAAAGCCCTGATCGCCGAGCGCGCGGCCCATGAGAAAACCCGCGAGGAACGCCAGGAGCAAACCGCCCTGGCACGCACCCTGGAAGTGAAGCTCGCTGCCTTGCAGGAACGCCTGGACGAAAACGAACAGCACCGCCAGTCGCTCGAAGAAAAGCACCAGCACGCCCGCGATGCCCTGGAGCACTACCGCAGTGCCGCCAAGGACCAGCGCGACCAGGACCAGCGACGCCACGAGCAACAACTCCAGACCCTGCAAGCCGAATTGCGCCAGTTGCGCCAGGATGCAGTGGTGCGCCAGGAGGACGTCACCCGGCTCAATCAGGAAGGCGTGCGCCTGATTGCCGAGTTGTCGCATGCACGGCAGGCGCTGGCAGAACAGCACACGCTGGCCACGCGTCGCGAACAACAAATGGAGGTGCTGCAGGAACAGGCTTCCGCCAAGCGCGTGCTCGAAGCGCAACTGGCTGCCAGGAACGAGGCCTTGACGCAACTGCAGGCCCGGGTCATCAGTGCGGAAGAAGAGGCCGCCAGTGCGCGCCGGCAATGGCAGCAGGGCGAGCGCGAGCTGGCGGCGGTGCGCGCACGACTGGAAACGCACGAAGCGCTGCTCAAAGAGTGGCGCGACCACTCCGCTGCGCAACAGGATAAAAAGGCAGCGCTACCGGTACCGAAAGAGCCTGATACCGACGCCGGCTGATACCGGGGCAGGGCAGGGGTACCGTCCGCGCACTCGCCGCACTTTCATGCTTGACCTCGATTCAGCCAGCCATGCCCGCCGATGAAGGCTCATGCAAAAAGCTGATATCCAAGCATGTTTTACTTTGTAGCTCCAAATGATCTGATCGCCCACAATCGGGGCTCGCGGCAGCCTTCAAGGCCTTGTCCGCAGCCTCCATTGAACGACTCCACGATCAGGTCATGCACGCAAAGAACTTCATTCGCCGCTTCCGGTTTCCGCAGCATCTGGCTGGTGCCATCCTGGCCCTGAGCGCAGCGTTTTCGCACGCTCAAGCCCTGACCATCGGCGTGACGCCCGGCGTGATCGCCGACTCCGTCCAAGTGGCCGCAGCAGAAGCCAGGCGGCAGGGACTGGAGGTACGCGTGGTCGAGATGACCGACTGGACCACGCCCAATGTTGCCCTGCAATCCGGCGACCTCGACCTGAATTACTTCCAGCACACCGCCTTCCTGGAAAACGCCATCCGTGAACGTGGCTACGCCTTTGCGATTGCCGGCTATGGCGTCCTGCCCAACATCGGCCTGTTCTCCACCCGCATCAAGAGCCTGGCGCAACTCAAGGACGGTGCCACCGTCGCCGTGGCAAACGATCCCGTCAACCAGGGCCGGGGATTGCTGCTGCTGGAACGCGCCGGACTGATCAAACTCAAGCCCGGTGTGGGCGCCAAGGCCAGCCTGGCTGACATCGCCAGCAACCCGAAGAAACTGGATTTCAAGGAAATCGAAGGTCCGCAACTGGTCCGCGCTCTGGATGACGTCGATCTGGCACAGGGCTACCCGGCGCATCTGGTTGCCGCCGGCAAGCCGGAGATCGCCAAAAGCGGCCTGCAATATTCGACCGTGGACGACCAGCGCTTCGCGATCGTTTTCGTCTCGCGCACCAGCAATGCCGCTGACCCGCGCATCCGAAAATTCATCACGCTGTACCAGCAATCGCCCGCCGTGCTGGCCAAGATCGATGAGCGCTATGCGCACGACAAACGGCTTTACAGCCTGCCCTGGCAAAAACCCTGAATGAAGCTTCGTGTCGCTGGCGAGTGATCTTCTCGTGCCTCGCCGGCCGCAAGCCCGCTTCCGGCGGCCTACCGTTGCGCCGAGGCTGCCAGCGGCTAAATCACGACCTGAACATTTTTTCCAAAACCCCATTTCTTTCGGAGCCCTGCATGCAGCCTTCCCGTCTTTTCCGTCATTTGCTGGTCGTCCTGACTGTCCTTTCTGCCCATGCCGGTGTGGCGCACGCCGCCGACAAGCTGCGCATCGGCGTGGTGCCTGGGGCCTATGGCGACTCCATCGCAGTGGCCGCCAAGGAAGCCAAGAGCCAGGGCATTGACGTACAAGTCGTCGAATTCACCGACTGGACCACACCCAATGTGGCCGTGGATGCCGGGGATCTGGACCTGAACTACTTCCAGCACCAGCCCTTCCTCGACAATGCCATCCAGAAGAACGGCTACAAGCTGGCCAGTGCCGGCACCGGCATTCTGGCCAACGTCGGCCTGTATTCGCTCAAGCACAAGACCTTTGCCCAGGTGCCACAGGGCGGCAAGGTCGGCATCGCCAACGACCCGGTCAACCAGGGGCGCGGCTTGCTGTTGCTACAGAGCGTAGGACTGATCAAGCTCAAGCCCAACGTCGGCTATCTGGGCAGCCTCAATGACATCGTCGAGAACCCCAAGAAGCTGAACTTCGTGGAAGTGGAAGGCCCGCAGCTGGTGCGCATCACACCGGATGTCGACCTGGCCCAGGGCTATCCGCACTTCATCGTGGCGGCCAAGGCCTTCGATCCCTCCAGCGGGCTGGCCTATTCCGGCATCGAGGATGCCCGTTTCGCCATCCAGTTCGTCACCAAGGCCAGCCGCGTGAATGATCCGGTGATCCAGAAATTCATCCGCATCTACCAGAACTCGGAGACCGTCAAGGCCGACATCCACCGCGCCTTCAACAGCGACAAGCGTCTCTACACGCTGGCCTGGCAGAAGTCCTGAAACCGCCGCACCCGTACCGGAAGGAAACCGCATGGAACTCTCGATCACGGCCAGACAATCCTTGACCGCTCCCAGCCGTCCCGAGGCGGAGCATGATGCTGCCGCGCAGGCTTCGGCCCCCGGCGGCCCCTGGCCCGGCAGCCGTCCCAAGGGCAGGGTGGCCTTGCGCCAGGTCGGCAAGACCTACCTCTCATCGGCTGGTCCGGTGCAGGCCTTGCAGGACATCGAACTGGAGATTGCACCCGGCAGCATCTTCGGCATCATCGGCCGCAGCGGGGCCGGCAAATCCAGCCTGCTGCGCACCATCAACCGGCTGGAGACGCCCACCAGCGGGCGCATCGAAGTCGATGGGGTGGATATCGCCACCCTCGACGATGCGCAACTGGTGCAATTGCGCCGGCGCATCGGCATGATCTTCCAGCATTTCAACCTGCTTTCGGCCAAGACCGTCTTTGACAACATCGCCTTGCCGCTGCGCGTGGCCGGCGTACCGCGCCAGCAGGTAGAGGGCAGGGTGCGCGAACTGCTGGCCCTGGTCGGCCTCGAGGACAAGGCCGATACCTATCCGCGCCGCCTCTCGGGTGGCCAGAAGCAGCGTGTGGGCATCGCCCGCGCCCTGGCCAGCGGGCCCGAGATCCTGCTCTGCGACGAGGCCACCTCGGCGCTGGACCCGGAAACCACTCACGCCATCCTGCAACTGCTGCGCGACATCAACCGCAAGCTGGGCATCACGGTGATCCTGATCACGCATGAAATGAGCGTCATCCGCGAGATCGCCGACCAGGTGCTGGTCTTGGAGCAGGGGCGCATCGCCGAGCTGGGACCGGTGTGGCAGGTGTTCGGTAATCCCGCCCATCCAGCCACGCAAGCTTTGTTGGCGCCACTGCAGCAAGGCCTGCCCCCGGAACTGCTGGACCAGCTGCAGACCGTGCCGCCGTCCGGGCTGCATGAGCGCATTCTGCAATTGCAATACCGTGGTGGGGATGGCCTGGAGCCTGATCTGTTGCGCGTGGCGCAGGCGCTGGGCGGCAAGACGCGCTTGCTGCAGGCCAGCGTGGAGCGCATCCAGGGACATACCCACGGTCAGCTCTACATCGCCTTGGCCGACGTCACGGGATCACCAGACTGGCAGGCCCTGACCCAGGGCCCCACGGCGATTGCACATCACATCAAGGAGTTGGGATATGTCACTCGAACTTAGTCTTTCCATTCCCATCGAGCGCTACGGCAATGCGCTGGTCGATACGCTGCAGATGGTCGGCATCTCGGGCGCACTGGCGCTGGTGGCGGGTATTCCACTCGCGGTGCTGCTGATCGTGACGGCTCCTGGCGGCTTCCTGGCCTCGCCGCGTGTGCACCGGGTATTGGGCAGCATCATCAATGGTTTTCGCGCCACGCCCTTCATCGTACTGCTGGTGGCGCTGATTCCGCTCACGCGCCTGGTGGCGGGCACCACCATCGGCGTCTGGGCCGCCATCGTGCCGCTGGCCATCAGCGCCACGCCTTTCTTTGCGCGCATCGTCGAGGTGAGCTTGCGCGAAGTCGACCCCGGTCTGATCGAAGCGGCGCAGGCACTGGGCTGCAAGAAATGGGACATCGTGCGGCATGTCTATCTGCCCGAGGCTCTGCCCGGCATCGTGGGGGGATTCACGATCACGCTGGTGGCCCTCATCAGCTCTTCGGCCATGGCCGGCGCCGTGGGCGCGGGCGGGCTGGGGGATCTGGCAATCCGCTATGGCTATCAGCGATTCGATACGCAGGTGATGGTGATCGTCATTGCGGTGCTGATTTTGCTGGTGTCGGTGGTGCAGCGTATCGGGGACGGGTACGTACGCTGGCTGCGTGAACGCTGATGGTGCGCCGGTCGCGCCCTTAGGCTTGCTGTTGATGATGCGGGGACCTT